>Ga0209634_1000961_pt1 | contig 21776 bp, 37 predicted proteins | sample LinPmetageLP40_FD_184043 | JGI IMG/M metagenome (GOLD analysis project Ga0209634, IMG submission 184043) | Marine viral communities from the Pacific Ocean - LP-40 (SPAdes) (version 2) | ecosystem: Environmental > Aquatic > Marine > Oceanic | place: Pacific Ocean | collected 2010-08-26 | reverse complement strand
ATCCCGACAATGATTTGACTGGACCTGAAAAGGTTGATTTTGCCATAATTTCCTCCTAAGGAAATAAGTTCTACCGTCTTGGCTTGTCTGCTAGGTCAGTCTGTAGAACAAGTTAATAAATCCTAGAATTAAATGATATACCTTATTATAGAAAAAAGAAAGGGAGCCGAAGCTCCCTTATTAAATTCGAAGAACGAATTATGCTCCTGGGGAACCATAAATTCCACGCCAGTCACTGAAGCCAAAAGAGTATCTCTCTCTAGCTTTGTATCTAACGTTACCAGTTTCAAAATCACCTTCCATGCCTGTTGACATAGGAGATCTAACGAAGTGTTTTAACCCGTTAGGTGCATCTGTTTTGATAAAGAATGCATCTGTGTCAGTCAAGTAATGATTAACAGTATATCCATCAGGGAGCATTCCCATATTTTTCAATGCGTTAATATCATTATCAGAAGTACCAACTCTACCTGGAGTTTTTAACACTCTCTCAGCTACAAATTGTAGTTGAGGTGGTATAATTAGTTTTCTTGCTTGAACATTCACTTTAATGCCTCTTTCATCAACAAACTGTGATATATCGATCATCGCGTTTTCTAATGAAGTTTCATTAAGATCAGCTGCTGTGCTAGGCTCATTTGATTGATCTCCACCTGATAAGGTAGGGTGATCAGTTGTCATGAGTGGTTTGCCGTCGCCTCCTGGGAAGGAAGTTGAGAAACCGTTATTTAGTACGTTTGCTGCTTTCACTTGCTTAGTAGTAGCCATTGACCTAGCTAAAGCTTTTGTGTATCTTGAAGATAAGCTGTCATAAAGGTTGTCCTCTATTGCTTCTTCAGTCAACGCAAATGCTAAAGCTACAGTTTCGTGGCTGTACCTTGCTGTGAAAGTTTCTTGTGCTGTATCGTAAGTCACGGATGCGCCTTCGCCTTTAACTGGGGCTTGACCGAAACCTGATAACATCACTTCTTCCTCAAACGCTCTGTCTGAATTCTCTGTATCAAAGATTTCAGTATGTTCGTTTTCGTATCTGTCGTACTCAAGACCAAAAAGTGCATTTAGTCCTGGTTCGAGTTCTTTTACTAGTTGAGCTCTATTAATTGCCATTGTATATCACCTTTTAGCTATTGCCGAACGCGGAAGCTGGGAACGTTACATAAACTCTAGCGTGTTGTCCAATAGAATTGTTTGGTTTCTGTGGGAAACCTACTACTGTCGCAATACCGCTAGAAGTTGTAGTTGTTACACCTTCTTTTGATCGACCTGTTGAAGTATTACCTGCGGTAGTACTAATGGTATTTGTAGTGCCGATAGATGCTTGAGTAGGAGTCCCAGTAGACTGAGCCTCATAAACAATATCTGGATCAACATAAACAAATGCCTTAGCATTCGCAGAACCTAAAGTCGCAACATCTGCAGTCCACATGTTCGAAAACACTACTGAACCATCTGTTGCTTGGTATTCTACACCGTAAAATACGCCAAGTGGGGTACCTGTTGCAGTACCTTGGATAACCAGACCACTAGAAAGATTAACAACATCACCTGAGAAGATTGATGCGTTAGTTCCGCTTGCTATTGCAAACTCTGAAGGTCGGATTACGCCACCTGACATATGATAAGCTGGTGTGAATCCATCTGGGGCGTTTGTATTTGCCATTTTAATTCACCTTTATAAAATAAATTTTATTAAACCCTTAACATAAGTTAAGAGCCACCTTTACCAAATGTAACCTTGGATGATCTATTAGGAGCACTAATAGGCATCACTTGATTACTTTCTCTCATAAGATCATTATCAACTGCTTGAATTTGTTGGTCAGCAACATTTTGATAGTATGCTCTCCTTTCTTCAACAGTCTCCTTGGGTATCTTAGCGAGAATTAAGCCACCAACTCCTATAACACCAGCGTGTTTACCATCATCAATACTAGGAGCTTCAAAATCTGGGTAGTCTTCTGCTCTAACAGGTTCCCAACCTTCACGAATACGTTTTGACATATTCGCTGGATCGTTCTGACCTATCATTGATTCTCGTATCCATCTGTGTACATAGCCCTGCGGTGGGGGAGGTGCGTCTAATAAAGACGGGGGTTGCCAAGGTTTGCGACGAGAAACTTTGTCTCGACTTTCAGCAGATCGTGGACTACGATCTGTATTAGTAGTTTTAATTTCATCTACCATTTTAGTCCTCCTTTATATGCTTAGCATATTCTTCTAGTGGCACACCTAATCTTTTCGCTATCGCTACTTGACTCGGTGTGAGTTTTATAGTTCTACGTGATCGAGCTCGAGTAGTTCCAACACCTTTGCTAGAACCAGCTACATTCTCTTTCACTTCTTTTTGAGTATTCCCTAATTTATGAGGGAACGACTCAGCAAGTCTTTTGTCTACTTCCTTATAATAATCATCGGAAGTAGGATCATAACCTTCTCCTTCTGTGAGCTGTCTATGGAACGCAAATGCTGCAGTTGTCATAGCTAGGTCATCACCAAACCACTTATTCCTATCTGCCCAAGCTTTTGCTTTTGGGTCAGGCTTTATAGCCTCAGCAGGTTGTTGTCTGTAGTTTTGAGCTACCTGTTGCTCTACTTGAGGAACTTCTACTTCTTTAGGTTCAGCTTCTGGTCTTACCCTTTTTAAGCTTTCTTCCTCTACTGCTAACTTGGCTAAATCTTTTTGAGCTTCCATTAAAGCATCTGTATCACCTGATTCATATGCTTTCTTATAGCTCTCTTGTGCCGAGTTTAACTGAGAAGTAACTCTAGTACTATATTCATCATATAGGTTCTTATCTGTTTTTGAAAGTTTATTTTTAGTTTTATTTAATTCATCTTGAACAGATTGGGCATAGTCAATTGCTGCCTGCTCTCTTCTTTCTGATTCCCTGACCTTATATGTCAGTTTATTGATACGTTTTTTAACGCCTTCACTGTAGTCTTCAATCTCGTTTTCTTGTTCTGATTTTTTAGACTCTGGTTCTTTTTCTTCTATTAATTCAGATTCTTCAGTTTCACTTTCAGGAAGTTCTACTTCAGTACCCTCATCTTCTTCTATTGATTGCATAGCTTCTTCTGCCATGTTATTCTCCTTATGTGCGTAATAAAATTAAGCTGATTGTATGTCTTCGGGATCCGAGACAACAGCTAAAATTTCATCATCGTTTAATAAACGCAGTTCGCCACCCTCAATTTTGAGTCTAGCTCCTGCATACCTGCCAAATATCACCCAGTCACGTTCTTGACACCATGCCCCTTCAGGAAATTTATTCCCGTCACGGTAAGCGTCTGGACCAAGTGCTACAACAAACCCAACATTAGTACCAATACGTTCTTTTTCTAATACTGAGTCTGATAAATAAATACCACCTTTTGTTTTCTGTTTAGGACTAAAAGGTAATATCAAAATTCTGTAACCCGTAGGTTTAGGAAGTTTAGATTTTAATTCTTCATCTTCATGTACACTTTCAGGAGTTACAGTTTCTAACTTTTCCTCTTGTTGTGTAAATCTTTCGACGTTATTCGGAATTGGTTCTCCGCCTGAACCAAAGGCTTCTATGTTTTTTGACATTATTCGTCATTATCCTTGTGCAAGTCTTTTATAAGTGAGAGAGTAAACGACAGACTTGATATTTCGCCTACTATCTTGTTGTAACTTTCAAAGTTTTGTATTCCGCCACTTGCGAGAGTTTCTTTTAATTGCTCTCGTCGTTCTAATATTTGTTTACGTAATTTATCTACCATTTCTATTATTTCTTTTTTGACTTAGCTCCAGAACACTTCCATCTTTTCCTGGATAAGTTATTAGGTGTGTTAGGGTCGTTCTTTTTCTTTTTAGATAATCTTTTCTTTATACCTAAACTTCTCGCACAATACGAATCACCTTTAGAAGTACCTGGCTTAACTCTTGGTCCGCCACCTTTAGCTTTTCCTGCTTGACCGTAACTAACTCTTTTACCAGACTTAGTTACCTTAACTCTCGCTTTTCCTTTTCTTGGTCCTGCTTTAGCCATGGTTTTGTGATCTTCTGCGATTAGCATTACCTGCTAACACTTCACCACCTTTATGCATCATTTTAAAATCACTCCCTGATAATTTACCGTCTTTGTTTTTATCTAATTTTTTCTGACCACCGTGAAGTTCGCCACCGTGAGACATCTTAACACAATTATCGACACGTTTTCCACCTTTCATCTTTGTACCCATTTGTTTGTATCCTTTCCAGCAAGCTTTGCCATCAAGTCCTTTTTTCTTTTTAGTCATTATTTATTAAATCCTTTGCCTTGAGTTGCTGCTCCGCAACCTCTAGCCATTCCTGTTTTCTTAGCAGCTTTACCACCATTCATCATAGTAGCTCTAGGTTCACCACCTTTTGTCATCTTTTTCTTTTCACCACCACGGTTCATTTTTTGCATACCTCTATTAGTTCCTGGCATTATGGTCTCCTTAAATTTTGTTTGGTGTTAGTCATTGACCCACCTTTTGTTTTCTTTTGCATTGATGAGTCTTTCATTATGGACCCATCTGGCATTTTATGATACCCTTTAGGTACTTCTCCACCTTGTTTCATTCTTCTGCGATTTGCGTTTCCGCCCATCATTTCCTCAAAGTTAGCTTTATTTAACATTATATTCCTTTTGTTTTGTTGTCCGAATCTCTAACGTCTTTTAGTATATCACGATAATCTTTACGCATTTCACCTTTTTCTTTCATAAGAGAATCTTCCCTTTGTTGGGCTATTTTCATTTCTGCTATCGCTTCTGTTGACTGTATTTTAGCAGCATCTATTTGTGCTTTAGCTTGATCGCTTTGTGCCTTTTGTTGTATCTCAGCTTGTTTGAGTTGCACTAAAGGTTGAACTTGTGCTTGCTGTGCTTTTAACTGTTCTGCTTCTGCTAAAGCTTGCATTTGACCAGTCACTTGTTGAGTAGCCTGTGCTGCTTGAGTTGCTATCTGATTCATTATTTCTGGTGGCATTTCGCCTTCACCCATTTCTGGTAGAGGTGAACCCATAGCTTGTTCTATCTGCTGCTTATACTTCATAGCTTGATGTTCTTGTATATTAGCTTGAATAGTAGTTTGAGCAGTTTTATTTTGCTGGACCATAGGATTTTGTAAAAAACTTTGATGACTAGTAATATATGCGTCGTGGTTTTGGAATATATAAGCTTGTATAGGTTGTCCTGTTAATGCTGCTTGTTGCTCTGTAATCGGGTCTCTAGCTGGTACGTCTGCTTGAGGAGGCAATAAACCGTCTATATTCTTAACTTCTAGTGCTTCGTACATACGTTTGTATGCTTCACGTAAATCATGTAATTCTGGTGCTGCACGAGCCATTTCAAGCTCTTGTTGGGCTAACATCACCCTTTGTGCCATACTAAAGATATTTGGGTCACTTACTGGTATAATATCAATTTTATCGTCAAAATCACTTGATTTTATCTCCCTAGAAGCTCCTGGAACGTCATATGGGTAAACAGGGGGTAAACTTTTAGAAAATATGCCTGCTAGAAGCCTAAACTCCTTTTTCTGTGCATAATGCATACGTTTATGTATAGCACTCATTACTTTTGTACCACGTTCTAACATAGCTACTGTGGTGCCTACTGGGAGCTGTTGAGAGCCAATATCACCTACATTCATGTCCGCAATTGAAGCAAAACGTCTTCCAGAGTCAATAATTGTGCCTAATAACTGACTTAATACGTTACTTGGCTCTTTATACGGTAAAGGCATCAATGCATCACGAATTACACCACCTGGAACGTCAACATCTCTAAATTCTCCTGGTCTAAGTGGTTCATCCTCACCTTGTATTCTCATTCCACGTGCTTTAAAGCCTGCTGGTAGGTTACTTAACGTACCTGCGTCTACTAATTGACGTAAAATTGATGTTGCAGACTTAGTAAGCCCTCCAATCATGTGAATTAGCCCAAAACCGTAAAAACCAAGTCCTGGTAGGAACTTATAATGTACAAAATACTCTTTTTTCCTAAATAATTCGTCTTCTTCGCTCCAATTACGTCTTATTGACAGTATTTCGGTTTTTTCTTCTAAAATTGTTACTACATAAGGCACTGCAAAACCATAATCGTCCTCTTCACCTAGCTCCAAATTGACATGCATCTCTAAAACTGAGTATTCATCATAGTCTGTCATTGAAGGCGATAGACCTTGTAGCTCATCAATCTTTTCTTTTGCTTCGTTATAGTCTAAATCAGCGTCTGCTTCACCTATTTCAGTTTCACGGTATGTACCATTCATCTGTAGTTTCTTTAAATCGTTGCCTGTTAGTGTCATAGCGTGTGTAAAACGTGGGCTAGTCTCTAAATCTGTTGTTTCGTAAGCTACTACTAAGTCTTCTGCTTTTACTAAACGGCTGGTTGCTCTACCTAGTAAGTTGTCGTAATAAACTTTTTTGAATGCACTACCAGCTAATGGTAGATAAAATAGTAGGCTGTCCATTTCGGGGTCGTACTCTTTCATGACCTCAGTAATTTCATAGTTCATGAATTCTTTAACACGTTGGCTCTGTGCCATTATCTCTGGAGTTTCTGCACCCATAGCCCTAGTCTTGACTGGACCTCCTGGTGGCAATAACTCCTTATAGGATTGTGCTTGAAATTGTGTAGCTGCTTCTGCTAGTAATGGATGATGAACACCCGTTGCTCCTGGGAATGGTTCTTCTCTTTCAGAAGTTTTTATTCCTAATAAATCTAAACCCTTAGTAAAAGTTTCCAGCCAATCTTTACGTGAATCTTTATCAGAATCGTAAGCTTCTAAAAGCTCACTGGCTAACGTGGATAAATCTGATGAGTCAATTGTTTCAGCAAGATTAGATTGGTGGTCTGTTATTGTTTCACCTTCTTGACCAAATAGTGGGGTAACGTTTCCCTCACCGTCAAGTTCAAATGAAGACATCATGTCACCTTGAATATCCATTTCTTCTGGGAGTTGAACTTCAGTTGGTAATCCCTGCATACTAGGGTCGGCAGCCAATTGTTGCATTATTTCGATGTCAATGCTTCCGTCTTGATCCATGTTTAAAGGTGATTTATCTATAGCCATAATTAATAATAACTTATTTTACGTTTGTAGTATAGTTCGTCTTCTTCCCAATCACTAGGTAGTTTAACAAAACCACCTTGTCTAAATCTCAACATAGCTTGAGTAGTAGAATCTACTAAGTCATCATGATCACCAGCAGGAAATACTGCACACTCTTCTACTACCTCGTTCGCCCATTTAGTATCAGGTGCCCATACCATACCTGATTCAAATAATGGAGTACTTGCGTTCACTCTAGCTACCTTATCATTTCCTTTAGAAGGAGTAAAGTTTTGTACGGGGATACCTATGTTCCGTAATTCTTGTGTTAAAGGTATACCACTAGCTTTACCTTCTATAATAACTATGTCAGGGCTCCATTCGTTATACTGTTCTAGAGCTACACCTTTTAGTTCAGGGAAAGAGTACTTACCTTTAATAGCATCGAGTAGAATAATGTGTGCAGTTCTCCCGTCGTATATATCACCACCTATTGTGCCTTCTGGGTAGAACACTCCCCATGTAGTTATAGCTGAGTAATCCGCACTTGAACTTTTTAAAAACGCTGTGTCGTAACTTTGTATTAAATAATCACATGTAGGTGGTTTTTCTTTTTCCCATTTTTTCCACCACTCACGCCTTATAAGTGCACCTTCTTCACTGGTTGGATTCTGCATGTACTGGGCGTGCCATTTTGGTCCGCCACGTAAACTAGCTTTTACGCCTTCAAGTTCTTCTATCTTCCAGTATTCTGGCCATAGTGGGTTACCACTCGGCAGTATCGCTGGTAGTTCTATAACTTCCCATTGATCAGCTTTTGGGTCACGTGCTGCATCTTTTAATAGTTTACCCGTTAGATCGTTAATGTTCCAACGCGTCATAACTATAACAATAGCCCCTCCTGGCTGTAGCCTCTGTCTTGGTCCTGAGGTATACCAGTCGTAAGTATCTTCCATAGATTTTGGGTTCATTGCGTCTTGTTCACTATGGGGGTCGTCGATTATAAATAAGTCCGCACCTCTACCTGCTAATGCACCACCGACCCCCGCAGCATAATACTCACCCTTTAGTTTAGGGTTGCTTTTCATTTGAGTTTCCCACTTACCTGCTGCTTTTGAGTCTGGGTTAATTAATACGTCAGGGAATATCTTTTCATAGTCTTCAGTTAGCATTAAATCTCTAATCTTACGACCAAACTTAACTGCTAAATCTGCGGTGTGGGTTGCTTGTAGTATTTTTAAAGCTGGGTTACGACCTACTAAATATGCGGGGAAGTAATGACTAGCGAACTCACTTTTAGTATGACGCGGAGGCATATTGATAATGAGGCGTTTTATTTTACCTGTGGCTATACGGTCAAAGGCGTCTGCCATTTTTTTATGGTGAGCTCCGCCAATAAACGATGGCCATTGGTCTATAACAAAGTCCATAAAGCCACTTTGACAGCGTTCCACTTTTTCTATTTGTTCTAACCTTTCGGCTAGTTCTAGATGTTCTTTTAGTACCGACTCGGGTAAGTCTTTTAAATTAGAGGTCATACTTTAACGGCATTAAACTAGCTACTCCACCATGGTTCATTCTGAATGTTTTAAAAGCTTCTTTTAGTTCTGGGGTTAGTTCTATTTTTAAAAACTCTTGATCGTAACCGTCAATGTATTCTGTAGCATTTAACTTAACACCGTAATCTTGTTCCGTTTGTTTCATAGCTTTTTTAAGGAAGTCATTATAACTCTTAGCTCGGTTTATACTTTCTTTGTCTGGTTCGGCGAATAATATAGTATCCATTGTATTATCCTCATTTAATTTTTGAATATTTATTAATTTACCTTTAGTGTCATAGTTAAATTTTATACTCTTATTATTTTTATACTTTTTTTCAAAAAAGGGTATCATTTTAGGTGGTATTACCTCTAAATTACCAGAAGGCGGAGCTAATGACCTAGCACCGTTGGGTATTAAAACGAAAGGAGAATCACTTTTAGCACCAGTTTGTAATAATATTTTTACATTGTCGGTAAACCAGTCTGCGCTCCTCGGTAGGTTTTTAGAGTCTGTCGCTGTTCCTAAATACTTAGCAAAATCAGGCATGTAGTTTGAAACTAAACGTTCTGCTCTTTGGTTATATGCTTCTGCTGCTTCTGGAACATAGGGCTGCATATCTGGGTTTTCGAAATTTCTCATATTTACAGTTACAAAATTAGTATTAGCAATAGCATCTTGTTGTTCAGTTTCAAATTTTTTAGCAATTTCATCAAACTCTTTATTAAAATTATCTAATTCACCAGTTTCTTTTAAAAAATTATGAAAATCTACTGTATCTTCACTAATTTCTAGTGCATCGCCCGCAGTGTATTTTCCTTTTTGTATGTCCTCAAAAGGTATTTCAGGTTCATCTCCAATTTTAGAGACTATGTGTTCGACATGCATTCTACCGCCGTATTCATCTTCTCGCCCTACAGAAGCTGCTAATTTACTTTGATCTCTTGTGAGTTTATATGTGTCACTTTGAATCTCTTGTCCTACTAATACATTGTCTTGTCCATCTATAGTTTCAAAGGTGTATCTTTGGTGCATATAGTTGTTATCTTTTAAGCCTTTTTCACTACCTCCTAATTTAGTACCTATTGCTAAGTCATTGTGTTGTTGATTTTTAAAACTTATTTTTTCCGATCCTGGTTTACCGTAAAGTTGACCGTCATCAAACATATTAAACTTACGTTCACCGTAAGCCTGGCTCATTTTTTCTGCTGATTCATTAATACTTGTAATAGGGCTGTCTAAATCATAAACAGGTCTTTTAGTAGTGTACCTTGCGTAAGGTGAATTTTGTGCTGCATCATCCATGGTTGAATTTAACCCGTAATAAGCATGAGTTTCTTGTATTTTAGGTGCGTTTTTTTGTAATTCTAGCATAACTTGAGCAGGAGTAGCGTTACCTCTAGCTACAAACTCTTTAGATAAAAAATCTTTTATTTGTCTGTCTACATTTTGGTTTACGTTGCCTTTACCTGTTACCCCATAACGTCTCATGCCTTGGAGTATGTTTTCTATAGGGAACACTTTATTAGGTTTTTTATAAAGGTTTGATTCAGCTAAAGCTATTTGACTCATCATCTGTGTGTCATTGTCGCCGTACCTTAAAGGCATTAAGTTAGCAGAACTGCGATAAGGAGCTTCACTTTGGCTACCAGTTCTCCAACCTTCGACATCTTTTATTTCTCTAGGGCGGTCGGCGGTGTGCAGTACTTTGTGTTCTAAGATTTTAGGGCTAGGGGGTGGTGGAGGTGGTGGTAGTTGTAATGGGGCAGGGTATGTTTTTAGTTTAGTTCTTACAGGAGAAGCTAATTTACCTGCTGCGGGTAAACCTACTGATGCGGCAGATATAAGATTACCTAAAAAAGGTCTACCTTCTTCAGCCATCTTTTCACCTTCTAGGTAACCTAGCACGTTCCCTGGTCCAGGGATGTAAGAAGCTACATTCGCTAAGTCTTGACCAGTATGCATAGCAGAACGTTCAGTGTCAAAAGCGAAAGGGAAGTTATATAAACCCTTACCTATAAGGTCTCCGAATTTTTCTGTAGGTCCACGTTCTAAAGGGTAAGCAAATTGTTCCGCGCCATAAGCAGGGTCGGTAGTAGAACTCAAGCGTTCAAGCATATCTTTATACTTCATGCGTTCTAGCATTTCAGCGTAACCTAAAGGTAGAAATTTATTTTCCATTTAACTTCATTTTATACTCTTTACGTGCTTTTTGTAAAGTTTCTTTGTTCTGCATAATAATACTAGGGACAGGGGTCGAGTAATGTTCGTCGTCGGGATGTGACCAAAACCACTGGGCGTCAGGTCTATCGTCGTTTAGATCTTGGACTATGGCGATAAGGGCATCGCGATTGGTCGTAGGATGACACTTGAACAAAACTGCGTCGTAATTGTGTAACGTTTCATAGTAGACGGATAATAGGGCAGGGTTATAATCGTACACGAGTAACCGATCTTGGTCGTAGGACTCTATAGAATGTGGGCATACGGGTTTTATGTGTTCAAAGTATTCTCTCAATTTGCAAAAAATTTTAGTGAGGAGTCCCTAATTCTAGCTTATTAAGTCAAAAAGTGAAAGTCATGGCTTATGGCTCTTTAAATGTAAGCTACGGTCAAACTCACACAAGCTGTGTAATAAGGGGGGTGGGGGGTGTTTTTTGACGACTTAGTCTGGTGGTCTGGTGCGTCGGCTCTGCCGATGTGTGCCCCGCAGGGAACATTTTTCTGGTTCGTCCAAGTTCTAGTGGGTCTGTGTCGCCGTCAGGCGTGCTGTGTGCCCCGCAGGGAACATTTTCCTGGGCGTCAGCCCACAATTTATGTATAGTTTTTATATATAAATTGTATATACTTTAGTTAAATTAAGTTACTAAATTACTTTACTTTACTGGCTAGTGGTATATAATAGGTATATATTAAGTTAATAAGCCCTACTTAATATACTAACTAACTAAGGGCTGTAGGTAATTATTATGTCAAATACTAATACTAAAAAGGTTGCTACTACTAGCGTTACTACTAACGTTAATACTAGTGTGTCTGTCAACGCTAAACTAACTTACGTTACTAAAGGGGGTGCTGCTCATAATATCAATAGGGCTTCAGCCGTTGGGGGTATGTCATATACTAACGCTTTAGTTACGTATAAAACGTTGGGTTACGGTAAGGTAGATTTAAACTACGATATTAAAGGGGGTAGGCTAACGCTAGGTTAATACCTAGTTACTAAACGGGGCGTAAGCCCCCTTTAGTATAATAATAAGTATAAACAAAAAGGAGTAAATATGAATAAGTATAAAAGAGAAAGATGGTTAAGAAGGAATGAAGAAGGATTAGCAATATTATTTGCTAGTGGAGTTCTTTTATTGTTTCTAGCATTAATAATGAAGGGGGTGGCGTAAGCCCCTTTTTTATTGCCTAAGAAACAACAACGATCATGATCGTGATCGTGATCATGATGTAGTATGTGTTGTCTTTGTGTCTTTGTCTTTGTGTGTCGCCGATAGGCGACGATCTGTGTGCCCCGCAGGGAACTTTATGTATAGTTTTTATATATAAATTATATATACTTCTTATTAGATAATACTTTACTTTACTAACCATGGGCTATATAATAGGGGTACTGGGTAGGTAATTAAGGCTACTACTTAGTATAACTAATCAGCCTTTAAGGTAAATATTATGACTAATGTTAAAACTAAAAAATCCGCTTCTGCGGTAGTCGCTACTAACGTGGCTCCTCAAACTCTTGTGTATGTCTCTGGTAAAGCTAGGGCTGAACACAATATCAAGCGTGCTAAGGCTGTTAATGGGTTAACCCCAGAAAAAGCCCTTGCTCATTATGCTACTATATATCCTAAAGGTGCTCAAACTCACCTTAACTATGATATTTCTAAAGGTAGCTTGGCGCTCAAGTAATTAGCCCAAGGTCGGGGGGCGTTAGCCCCCCATTTTTTGTGCCTAAATAAGAGATCACGATCATGATCTAGAACATCACGATCATGATCCATGGTTCTTTGTCTTTAGCATCACGATCATGATCTGTGGGCTATTGATCGTATTGGCTGATGGTGCGTTTTCTTTGGTGTTTGTGTCTTCGACCATGGTTCTTGGTCAATATAATAAAGCTGTAGGTTTTTTGTTCTTGTGTCTTAGCTCATGGTTTCTTAGTTCTTACTATATAGGGATCAGTGGAGAGGTCTATTACTTCGTTAAATACCTGTACATGCTGTGTCTTCACTAGTACCATTTACCACCCACCAACTACCCTATTGTCTTCACCATGCTAATAGGCTCATAATAGGGTAGCCAATAACCATGAAAGAAGGACTAACTACGACCTCTTCCAGTGGTTAGCTATTAGCCTATTGGCAAATAGTCTTGAAGAATCATTTTTCTTTTTTCTTTTTTCCACAATAGTATATAGGTAACAGCTATTCGTTTATCATCATATCAAGATGATACTCAAGACCACAGTAAGGATTATTAATACTATAGTAAGGAATACCTAAACGGTGAGATAGAAAATCAGTAGCTTCACCCACGTTGTTAACATCTTCAAACTCAGTAGAAGGCACAAAACCAGCACACGTTGAATAATACTCATGATCCATTAGTAGGTAAATAGTTTGATCAGCAGTTTTACGCCATTTTTCATGATACTCAAGGTGTTCAGTTTTTATAACATCAAGCACCTCGGGACTTAATAATTTACGCATCTCTGGAGTTATAACTAACACCATACTAGCACCAGTCTCCTCACCATACTGCGCATACACTAAAGGTATATTACCACTAAAGTGTTCAGGACGGTTTTTAGTTTCGGTCATAAATTCAAGTAAGCCGTTGCTTACCGTTAAGTCTTCAGTACTGACCGTATAATACTGAAGCAGGCAAAACTCATTGTGATTTTCCCGTATAGCCTTTATAACTGGCTGGGCATATTCAACATAGTTTTTTAAGTTGTTCATAATTTTCTCCTTTATATTATTTATTAACTAAGGTAATTTTAACGTTGATCAATTACATGGTATAGGATAGTCAAAAGGTTTACGCCCTACCATCTTCTAGGTCATAGGTACTTTGAACGTACCTATAATCTTCCGCAAATAGTTCATGAGCCACGGCTTTAAGTTGAAGTTCACCGAACCTACCTTTAGTAACCGACCAGTGATGAGTCTGGTAACCACCGTTAACATAAGAATAAGTAAACCACTTAGGATCTTTAACGCTACCTTTATTGAAGTCATAATAGGTAATACTTATACGATGCTTATTACTACTACCCAGCAGTAATTCGTTAAGTTCTTTAGGGTATTTGATATTGAATAAGTACCCACTATTATCAGCCAAGGGGCGATCGTCAGGTTGACATTCTTCAAAATCTTCGGCTTTTACATTCTCGTTATTCATAATTGCTCCTTTATATTATTAACTAAGGTAATTTTAACGTTGATCAAAATGATGGTATAGCATAGTCAAACGTTCTTATTTTAATACAATAATCTTTTTATATATGACTCGCTACCATTATCAACTATTTTGTATTGATAGTTTTCGTCGTTCCAACTATGACCGCACCAAGCACCACCATTAGTTTCAGCATCATCATAAGTAGCATGGCTACTCACTAAACGCCAGTCCCAAAGTTCATCAAGAGGTTTTTCAAACACTCTGTACCTGAGTACTTTCTCATCGTAAAAATGATTGCCTTTTTGGTCTTCGTAGACGCCTTCTTCTATTTCTGTATATACGGGTGGTATGTCTTTTCCTGTTACTTTACTCATCTTTAGTCTCCCATTTAGATAAAAGCTTAAACATCTCATCTTCAAATGATTGGTACTCTTCATCCTCGGGTAACCAGTTACCATCTAAGTCTAATATCTTTAATACTTCATCTGCTAAATACTTAGCCAGTCGCCACCTAGCAATCTGCTCATCTAGTTTGGCGGTAGTGCGTATCTCAATTAAATTTTCTCTACTCATATCAAGCCCTCAACTAAGTCATCAACGCCTACTGAACCTGCTCCCCATAACTCTTTAGCTAGCATACAATAAATAGTAATCAGCCCTGGTTTATCGGTAAGGTCGGTGTATACTTCCTCGTCGGGTGAGTCAGCTTTATATATTAAGAATCTAGTAGCCTGATTGATCGACCAGTCTTGTAGTAATTCTTTATTAGTAGTTGGCCAGTAACGACCAGTAATAGTATTCATAATTATTCTCCTTTATATTATTAATTACTATAAATAGTATAGGGGGCATCAAATACATGGTATAGCATAGTCAAAAAGATAAAAAACTAGTTATAGAGTCGAGAAATAAGAGTAAAATGGTCCATAGAGCTACTTTAATAATTCTACGATCAGTACGATCCACTCTAAGTCCTTGTTATATTTATATAACCTATATTTTAAATAAGATGTTTATTAAGGTAAAGGAAGATCACAAGCCCAGCTTATGATTATATCAGAACTCAACATATTGAGTATGCTCATGTGACTTTTGACCTGTATCCATTTACCCTGCATATGTCCAACACCATAAGTCTTGTCCAAGAATTTAAGTATAAGATAACGATCTTCTAAATACCAAATCAGTAACATGTCTTCGGTTTTACCTTCATCAATCAGTAGGCTTTCGCCATGGTCGAGGTCTTGCAGTCTAGTTGCTAGTATACTTTTACTATCTTCTAAGTTCATAGTTCGTAATATCTACAGCGTTCAGCATTACTAGGGTCATCTTTTAATTTTTTGATAAGTATATCTAAATTTTTCTTTATTTCAGAAATCATAAAAGGTTTTTCATCTAACGGATGCTCAGGTAGTATCATTCCACCACTTTTTCTTGCTACGTATGCGATATTGTCTAAGGCTTCAAATAGTTTTTCGTTATCTTTCGTCATTAGGTAATCCAGGTAGTCGTCCTTGTAGTTGTCTGCTTTTTTCCCTTCTTGCCCGCATTGCTGCTGCTTTCATCATATTTTCCATACGTGCTGGTATAACAAAGATATCGTTACAACTACCACAACATCTACCTTCTGCATAAGGCTCAGCATTTTCACCTGAGTCCCAGTACACTTTACCCTCTGGGGTTTTTTTCTGTTCTATGCCATCTTTACAGATGACACACACTTTTGGTTTACTCATAATTATTCTCCTTATATTATTTATTAACTACATATAGTATTAACGGGATGGGACTGATGGTAAAGCATCGTCAACGTTATGTTTTTGAAGTTTTAACTCGTGATAACAACTTTCACAGACATCAATATCTGCATAAGAATTAGGTAATTGAGTTGTATACAAGGTGTACACTTTATTACCATTGGGACCAAAGAGTGTAGGCTCTACGAGAGTCCTACACTTTTTACATCTGATAACAGACACTACACAATCTCTAAAGTTTTAATTTTATTGATATCGTAGTTAAGGTCAGTAGCAGTATATAAACCACCAGCTAATGCCTCTTTTACTGTTTTACCATTAACCGACTTAACTCTTGCGTTATTGTCGTCGCTGGTTACTTTTTTACCCGTTGCTTTTAATTTAGCATCAGGGTGAAATTTACCGAACTTCACTTTGGGTGAAGCTTGAGCCTCTTTTACTTGGCTTTTCACCGAGTTTAGTTTTTTTGCTGTAGCTTTAGTCATAATATTTGCCCTCCTTTAAAGGTTAGTAGTTAAAGTTACATAGTAATAATACTAAGGATCAAAAGTAAAGTAAACCATAGTCAAAAGGTTTTTATTGAGGAGTGTTTGGTGTGGTGTCAGAGTCTATTTTTTTGGAGCCCTTCACGAAGCACCCTGACACCTAATCCACCACCAAACAAGCAGATTTAATAACCTCCGTGAAGAGAAAAGGTGTGGCATTGGCTCAATAAAATACTGAGCACTAGCCACATGTAAGTTTCCTAGATTAACCGTTTTTATGAAATCTTGAGGTTAAAAACACTCAAGAAAGGGCTATAAGCTCTGGTATCACACACATCTAGGTCGATTTCGCCGTTACTTACTGAACAGCTGTTTTTGGTCACTTATATCCCCCAAACTTAAAATGAAGTTCTAGGTGAAAATATTTTTACTAATTGATTATATCGTTTATTAGGTAGGTGCCTTAAATGCTCTGGTCTGTCGCGACTATCTAAATAGTTCCTAACCCCACAGTTTTCACACTCTACAATATTATCTAATGTACCTTCAGCATTTATCTTAATACTATTGCGCCAATCGTGTTTACAAGAATCATCCATTAGTACGCTCCTTATCACTACGTATAAGATCATGCATTTCTATATGTGCTTCTACACACATTTTAATTTGTATAAAAGCTCCGTAGTTAGCTAAACTGCCTTCTATGTCTTCAGAGTTGTTCATACTAGCACTCATTACTTTATTAATAGTAGCTAGTGATTTTTCTAGCGACTTACGTATTTCTTCATTCATATATATCTCCTATATATTATTAATTACTAAGTAAACTATAACTTTGATCCGTTACTGGGTATAGCATGGTCAAAATCTTTTATATTAAGCTCAAAATGGTCAATTTGTCTAGCGAATAACTCAGTAGTAGGTGGGTCAGGATAATTGTAAGCGTCGTTAGTAAAGCTTTCTTCTAGTGTTACTTTCCTTACTATGCCTTCACTTAACCCTTGATTAGCTCGATCAACTGCGTCATTTAATGACGTAGCTTTGACAGGGTACATCTCTACGTGTATAGTAGTCAGTGGTACGTAGTATGTCTTCAGGTTTGGGTTGTCACTTACTAGTTTTAATTTAATTTTATTTCTCATATTGAATCGGGGAATGGTTTCTTATATTATTTAGTTACTAACTATATTAAACCTTACATCTTTATCATAGTAAAGTTTAGTCATACGCACCAAGTAACCAAAATACCAATAAGTATCTATCACCTTTACCAACTTTTAATCCACGGTGCATGTGTGTAAAACTAGGGAAAAATAAAGCATGACCTCTTGATAAGGGGGGTACAACGCCTCTGCCATGAAACTCAGTTCCTCCGCCTTCATAGTCGCCAGTATTTAAAGGCACAACTACGCTTATATCAGCACTAGCGTCGTGATGCCACTCTCCCTGCTCTCTTTTAGCTAAGTTATAGTTGGCTAACTGTATTGAATTTATTTTTAAACTGTAACGTTGCCACACTGCGGTAAACAAAGGGTTCATGTGGTTTAATACCACGCTGTGTAGATTTTCAGATAACTGAGGTATATTATCCTGTAGCGTAACTTCAGGTATTTGACGTAGCTCGTCTTCGTCAGAGTTTTCCTGAAATCCAAGATAATTTTCTATGTTTTTTATTTCATCAAGCATAATATCACAAAACTGTTCCGTAAACAGAGGCACTGAGTAAACGTCGGGTAGTTCTTCTTTTATATATTCTTGTAAAGGTATATTTAATTCTTGAGTACCATCACTCTCGTGAAACTCAATGAGTTCTTTTTCAGAGTCTTTTAGTAACGCTAGTGTAGTTTTATCTATCATCCAATCAGATTGAATCGCTAACATAGTATTTTTAATTCTATAGGGTTTAGATCTATCCATTATTTTTTCCTTACTTTCCCTGAAAGTTTATTATCTTTTCTTTTTAGTGACCACTCAAGAAACCTATCAGTTAAACTACTGATATTAGGTTCTTTTTTAAATATTTTATCCCAGTTACTATCTACTTTCTTAGTATCCTCAGGACGTCTTTTACTCCCCTTGCTCATCTTCTACTTCTCCTTCTATAATTTTACCAGCTGGCAGAATACCATCTGTGTCGTAATATAATTGTTGCATACGTTCAAGAACTTCATCTTTTGACATAGTGTCAACTCTGTTAACTGTTAACTCACTACGAGTAACGTAAAGTCCTGCTGCTTTACCTCTAGCAACTTCCGCAGTAACCGCAGCAGACCAAGCACCATTACGGATAGCACCTTCTCTTATGTCTCGTAAATCAGTGAGATGGGTTGACAAGTCAAGTGAGACTTTCTTTGCTGCTCTCTCTTGTAGGGATAATATTCTTTGTTTTACTAAAGGGTTAGCTTCCGAGTCTAACAAGTATCCCGCACGTGTAGCATTTTTCTCACTATACCCTGCGTCAACTGCAGCATCTTTTTTCTTCATCCCTTTAGCTACGTTCTGAGCATATTTTTCCTGTTTCGGGGTTAATTTTGTTTTTCCTTTTGTCATCATGTTTCCTGTTATAATATTTCTGTCTTTCCAGAAATTCTTTATATTTTTCTGGGTCGTCTTCTTTCATTTTGTTGTAATTCCAGCTACTGTAAGATTTGCCGTGTTTTTCAGTAAAAGATTTATTAAACTCAACAAAACCATCAAGCACAATTCTATGTTCGTAGTCACTTCTAGCTATTTTTTGATACTCGTGATCTTGTAATGCTATATCAAATATATCTTGGTCTATAGAGTAGTCATCAAGAGTGCCAAAGCTCATACTTGCACCACCCAAAATCTCGTGCTGTTTAATAGAACTGACTCCACTCATTGCTCCTGGTCCACCAGTGTCATTAAAAACATTTTTGTACAGTTTTTGATTTCTTTTTGAGTTATTTCTTCTTGTACAACGTTCGCTACAGTAAATACTTTTTTCTCGACGTTGTTTTACACATTTAGCATAGGCACAAAGCATTAGATCAAGACTGTCTCCATATTCTAAGTATAAAGGGGACTTCTTCTTTATACGTTCTAGTGACCATAACCCTGTTGTTTCGTATACCATAATTACTCGCAGCTACACGTACTTTTGCTGCTTCTTTATTATTCTTAAACTCAACATCCATGTGATCACCTATTTTTAATTTATAGAAATGATACTTCTGATTGGCAGTTTCTGATCTATCAGGTATGGGTATTTGATGTGTAATCATCTGTTATTTCTAAATTTGTTATCGCACATGATAGATCCACCTTTCCAAAAATACGCATTTTGATTTGCAGCATCATCTGGTCTTTTAAACACGTAGATAGTATCTGGGTTATATCTTTGGTCTACCAAATTACAAGCCCCCTCAACTTCTTTCTCGTCAAAACAGATAATTTCTTCTCGATGATCAAGGGAAGCAGAGCCGTGACTCACTACCCAGTGTTCTTTATTTTCAATCATATTTAACTCCTTTATATATAGTATATATAATATATATATTCAGTAGGCTGGTAAAGGAAGTTCAAAAAATATTTAAAGGGTCGAGACGGTTTGATTTTTATAATAAGGCGTTAGTATTAAACCTATAAATCAAAGGCTTAAAACGGCTCACATTAAGCTTAAACTACGTAGAATAATAAGGTACTTTACGTACCCTAAGAAAACGAAAAGTACTCTCTCCACTGATGTTTTGCGAAGCTTTGAAGATAGATTTACTGATCTGATTTTTGTGTTCGTCTAGCCAATCTGGTAAATAAAAACCAGAGACTGTAGAACTTTCTTGGAAATTTATTTCAATCTCAAAACGTGTTGCTTCTGGAACATTTTGATTAGGATCATAGTAGACTACTTCAGCTACTGAAACAAATTTATTTATATTTTTTCTTGCCATCTATTAGTCGGTATGCTTTGATATAACCTAGCTTGATATCATATTTTATATCGTTAATGTTTAAGTCGCTTAACTCTAGTATCAATTCTATTGAGAGTTTACCTTTATTAGAGTCTATGTAATTTGATAACCTGTTTTTTATTTTTTGACTCAAAGGTTTTTTATCGGTAAGTTCTATTGTCCAGTCAGTTTCCCAAGGGTCACGACCACGGACAGTTTTACAATGGTTATTAGGTTTAGGTATATCTAATGTCTGTGTTTTATATAAGTTTTTCATATCTTCCTCAGTTAATTTTTTAGCTTTCTTCATCAACAATTTATACAGATCAAACTGCCCACATTTTGCAGTTTTGAACTGTCTAGTTTTACCAGAGTAGAATTTATACCACCTTTCTGCTTGAACTATTCCTAACGACGGAGACATTTTCATAGGATCGCCTATGTAAACACCACCACCTTTTACTTTATGCATTTCAACCATATCAAACTTCACTACCCGACTAGGAAAGTCAGGTAGGAAGTATACGAAATTTATATCGTATGCTGGGTGCATTATGCAGACTTAGCGTAGTCTATAGCTGTGGTCATGGCTCTAGTTTTTAAACTAGCCCTAGCCCCAAACCAAGCGTTATGCATTGCTGCGTCACGGTCATGTCCCCATTTATGGTCAACCACAAAGGTAACTGCATTCATAGCTCCCCACCAAGTACCAGCACTACTTTTTAAGTTGGCTCCTGGCTGTTGCTCTAACGCTTCATATACCTTACTAGGTGCACGTTGAAACTCATCTAACATAGTAGCACGGGCTAAGTATGTTTTTTCGTTACTACTTTGCTCTAGTAATTTTTGTTGCATAGCTAACTTAGGTTGCATAAGGTCAGCTATATAGGAGACCACAGTATCTTTAGTATACTTTTTACTACATAAAAACTCTGCAGCTTCTCTATACTCTTTCATGCGGTTACTCGCTAAACCTAATGCTTGCTCTGCAGTCACTATAAGGTCTGCATCAAAAGCTTTAGTATGAGGCATTTTAAAGTGTGGCTGAGTTTTATCAGACAACGCCATACTAAGCGTATTATTACATACTACCCGTATAGGTGTGAATCTAATTTCATTAGACTTACCCCACTCGTGACTAACTGACACAAGTAAGTTACCTAATACCCTATCGTCTCCTGGTAACGTAAAGCTTTCATCAACTTTAGCCATACCCCATATTTGACGACCGTCTTTTAAAGAGCCTGCAGTTTCCATAGTCATGTTACCAGCGTCGGTAAACTTTTTGAAAAACGTAAAAGCGTCTTTATTTTGGGTGGGTATAAATCTTGGTCCACATGGTCCAAAGACTGTGTTATCACTATCACGTACTAATAGTGAGTGGTTAGGTGCCATGATTAAGTCTTCAGACTTATCAGGGTCGGCGTTATCATAAGTAAATATTTCACGTTTACTCACTGTCCAATCAAGACCAGCTTCTAATAACATTTCTTCAGGTGTCAAGTTACTATCAACTTTAACACCTAGCCCATGCCAGGGAACTTCCCCTGCATAAGCCATAGTTTCAACGGCTGCTGCCATAATATACCTCCTTAAAGGTTGTTTTGTTAGCCTGTATTAGCTAACTA
>Ga0209634_1000960_pt1 | contig 21790 bp, 25 predicted proteins | sample LinPmetageLP40_FD_184043 | JGI IMG/M metagenome (GOLD analysis project Ga0209634, IMG submission 184043) | Marine viral communities from the Pacific Ocean - LP-40 (SPAdes) (version 2) | ecosystem: Environmental > Aquatic > Marine > Oceanic | place: Pacific Ocean | collected 2010-08-26 | reverse complement strand
CGGTCTAGGAAGACCAACACTCCAACCACGGTGGAAGCCTCTGTGGTGGCCGAGGTCACTACCGCGGTGGAGGATGACACGTCTGCTGCCATGATGGATGCACTGGACCAAGGACTTGAGCCCGTCGGGGAGTCCGCAAAGGAGCCAGAGGTTGTGGCTGAGGAGCCTGCCAAGGAGCCAGAGGTTGTGGCTGAGGAGCCTGCCAAGGAGCCAGAGGTTGTGGCTGAGGAGCCTGCCAAGGAGTCAGAGGTTGTTGTCCAGCCAGTCGTGGAGGTAGAGTCCGAAGCGGTCGCTAACGTCTACGATGCTGATACCGATGTGGAGGATGGCACCGACGAGCTTACCGCCATGCTCACCGAATCAGCAACCGATGGACAGGAAGCCCCTGGAGATGACGAGATGGAAGTGGAAGAGCGAGACTACCAGGGTGAGACTTACTACGTCGACGGCGCTACTGGTGATATCTATGACATCGAGTCGGGTGAGACCATCGGCAAGTGGGAAGGTGACGAGGCGACTGGCAAGCCCCTGCTTAACTAGATAGTCTCCATTTCCCAAATATAAATTAAAAAAAAAACCCCTTACCCCTTTATAAAATAATCTATATACGTATATTATTTTTTATAAAGGGATAGAAAAAAATTTTGATTATGAAAAACCATAAGTCATCAATTTCACTCCCAATTCTTTTACCATGTTTCAATTTTTCAAATTTCTAATGGCGTGTCTTTTCATCGGCAGTGCCATGGGTCTACATGAATCCGTTCTATTGAAGAACGTCGATTCGCTTACTTTCAGGAACAATCAATTTACTACAGGTAGGCGCAGTTCGCCTATCCCTCAACTCAATTGTATAGGTGGCGATGCCGCCCATCTACGAGAACTACATCCAACTACCGTTCAGTGCTACAATCGAGGAAGTGACGGCCATGATATCCAATGGGAATGTCAGGCCGAACTCGACAATCGAGTCAAATTTGGAACCATCGACGTCGTCTGCGAGGGCTACGACTCCCCGGATGACCCAAGTATCCTAAAGGGTTCTTGTGGTCTTGAATACGGACTGGAATACACACCTACAGGACGCCAGGCACGCACCCCACATCATACATCAACAAACTCTAATCCAGAATACACTGGCAGCGACCTAGTGGGGGCCTTTATCTGGTTTGGAATAATCTCCCTACTGATTATGGGTTGCTGTTCTAGTCCACGACACTATAACCGCTACGATGATTATGGCTACCGAGGCTACCGAGGCTACGGCAGTGGCGGTTGGGGAAGTTTCGGAACTGGTGCTGCCATGGGCTACACGATGGGACGCACTAGTCGCCCAAGTTATAACAGCGGTTGGGGAAGTGGACGGAGCTATGGTGGTGGCGGTGGCAGTTCATACAGTAGTGGAACTCGAACTGCACGCGGTTATGGTGGCACCCGCCGGCGTTAGTTTAAATTGACATACCATTAACAGACCATTCTTTCTAAATAAATTATTTTTTTACATGGTTTTTAAATTTGACTCTTTTGATACTATATAGATTATAGTATCTCCTCTCCTCCAACCAAAGAACAAATGACAAACTCCTGGGAACCCATTTCGTTCGAACAACAAAGGACGATACATACAAAAATTAGAAAAAATACGTGTTTGAATGGATACATGTTTTGGACCGAAACAGACTGTTATAGTATGACGCCCGCACAGGCGCAAGAGAAATTTCCAGAAAAGTTGTGGTGGGTCGAGGCTGGAATCAGCCCAACAGCATTTACAATCTGGGTTCAGTCTATGGTATTGAAACAAGACAAAGAGGGATTAGATGCTATGAGAGAAGAATACACCAAAGTTACTGGACTTTGTTGGTTGACCGCAAAACTATATGATGTTTATAGCAAGTTGGGTCATTGTGAAGAACTCTGGACAGCGGGGAAAGTATTGATAAAGGGCAAGGCCAATTTGAGGGCCCTCAAAAAATCAGAAATAGCAGAAATAATGAGCATGGTTGACCAGTTCATGGCGACTGGAAAGTGAACCCACAATCGTTTAAATTATCTTAGAAAAAAATTTATTTAATAGACCTCTTAACTCAATCGGAAGAGTGTTGGACTTTTAACCCTATAAGGGTAACTAATCCAATGGTAGCGGGACCAAAACCCGCAGTGGCCTAATAACTTCCTCACAGCAATTCAGTTTTTTAATGCGGTGGTAGCAGGATCGAAACCTGTCTGGTTATCCAGTAGCTCAATGGAAGAGCACCGTTAACAACCCCAGGAAGTTGGTCGTTGGGTCAGACACAAAATGACACCCAGGATTATCTCCTGATACAATAGATATTTTTTTTTTTGTTAGTATATTAATAACCTTGTATTTACAAAATAATCATAATTGCTTATTTACGATAAAATTGATTTATTGCTCATCAGTTAAAAAATAATAATATAATGACACAAAGAACATTAACACAATTCGGATATAAAAGAAACCATACTGATACAAATATGCCTGATTTTATACTAGATTATAATACAATGCAAGCTAAATTTACAAATCTACAGCCAACAAAGGAACATAAATTGCATGCAACTATTAAAAACAAAAATGAAAACTTTTCATGGAGGATTTGGTCTTTAGGTAAACGTGGAGTATTATATACACCAAAAACTACAGATAATAATTACGTATGGCAAGCGCCAGTATTAAAATCTAATTTACAGAAAGCTGTTCGTCGCCAAAACAGAGATGCTGCTATGTCATGTTGTTTGCAGTTAGCTTTAATAGATAAACAAGAATTGTTGCGAAGACTACCTATTATTGCTATAGAAGATGTATGCCTAATAAAAGGAACTGCAACAATAGTTTGGTTAATGATGGCTGGAGAAAAAAACCTATCAATCGATGAAATTACATTTATTATGCGTTATGTGGATGCATTGTGTCTTACACAAGATACCTTTAACTATAAAATATTTAAAATATCAAAAAACAATATAATACTGCATAATTTGGTGTCATCTAATCCTGATATTGCTAGTTTAAATATTCGTGCAAACTATGGCGGAATGAAAGGAGATATGGAAATGTTGCTAAGTGCGGTAAAATATTACCAAAACAATGAGATTATAGATAGAATGTCTCTAAATCCCTTTGTAATACCCAGTGTAGTTTCACATAAATATACATTAATGCCAGAGGCTATAGACTTTCACCCTTATCCATGGATAATAGGATTTATTCATAACAAAACAAATATATCTAAGGAAACGATAAAGTCTATTATTTGGAATGCGGAATCGGGACCAAATAATAGAAAACCTTGGACGATAGAGAAAATGAATGTTGCAAAAAGCGAAAAAACATGGTCACAGATAAACAAATACCTGGGTTACGCAAGAGAAATACTTTTAAAGCGACATTTAGAAGATGCTATGTCTTAGGATTTCTCGACTTTCTTAAAACAACCTATTACAAACATATTTTATACACGTTTAATTTAGACACCATGTGTTAAATGAGCTTTGTTGGACTAGTCTATTGTTAGTATATTAAAAACAACAACAACTACTTTTTGGTCTATAATCTCTATTTTCGCCATAATCATTTATTAAAATCATATCGGAAATGTCTGATTCTGAATCACTATCATAATCTTTTATTAAAACTAAATCAGAAGTTTTTATAGAGTCGAATACTTCATTATTTTTATTTATATTTATTTTTTTATAGAATACTCTGCCTTCTATTAGTAATTTATATTTTTTTTTTTCATTATACGATGCCATTTAATTAAATTTAATTAAATTTAAAATTTATATTTCAAAATTTAATTATTTAAAATTCAGGGTGAAAATAAATATCTTTTATAAATATATAATGGAAAATAACGATAAAGGAGGTCATACTAATATGCTTAATTTTTTATGGGATGGTGCTGAATTGGCAGCGGAACCTAATAAAATTAAAGAATGGTTCTTAGAAACTATGAATCAACACTTAAAAAATATGTCAATGACCCCAGGCCCTAAAGGTGATAAAGGCGATAATGGAGAACAAGGAGAACGAGGAGATACAGGTCCAAAGGGTGACAAAGGAGACCGTGGAATCCGTGGAGATAAAGGTGATAATGGAAATAAAGGAGATAAAGGTGATACCGGAGAAAGAGGAATTAATGGTATAAAAGGCGAAAGAGGCGATAAAGGAATCCCTGGTGATATTGGTGATAAAGGTGATAAAGGCGATACAGGTGAAAAAGGCGATAAGGGAGACAAAGGTGATACTGGAGATAAAGGCGAACAAGGTGAATTAGGTGTAAGAGGAGAAAAAGGTGATACAGGTGATAATGGAGAAAAAGGTGAAAAAGGTGAACAGGTAGATATAGGAACCCCTGGACCACAAGGAGAAAAAGGTGATAATGGAGAAAAAGGAGAAAAAGGTGATAATGGAGAAAAAGGAGAAAAAGGTGAAAAAGGTGATAATGGAGAAAATGGAGAAAAAGGTGATAATGGAGAAAATGGAGAAAAAGGTGATAATGGAGAAAAAGGTGATAATGGAGATAATGGAGAAAAAGGTGATAATGGAGAAAAAGGTGATAATGGAGAAAAAGGAGATAAAGGGGCATGTGGAGAAAAAGGAGACCAAGGGGAACAAGGTCCTAAAGGGGAACAAGGTCCTAAAGGTGAAGTCCTAAGCATGTCTGAAATGAGAAAGCTTAAAAGACGAGGTAAATAATTATTATTATAGAAAACTAAATAATTAAATCTATTTAGCTTTCTAAAAAATTTTATTTTTTCGTGTATACCAGAAAATCTTAAAATATCCATTATCCAATTACTCAAACAATAATAATTTAAAACCACAAATATCTTATAGGAAAGGACACAGATAAAGTAAAATGGACTATTAAACTATATAAATTTGAAGCAGATAAACAACTGGTTGACATAAAAACACAATATTTTTGGCGTGAGTGGACTACCACAAACAAATTTATGTATAAGCATCGCGGAAATATGGTAGTGAAACAGGTCCATTACCATTGGGAGCGGGTCTAAACATATCCTATCTTATACCAATTCATAAATATTTTTTTTGAATCTAAATATTTATCCACTAAACAAACTTCTAAACTTTTTATCTTGGACTCTAAATGGCACCCAATATAATCTAATAAAACATCTATAGTAACGTCTTCTAAAAAAATATTCCAATTTGGGTTTTTTTCAAAATAGTCTTCACATTCTTTAGTATAACACCCTTCCATATCTGTCGCCAAATATAATAATAAACTAAATTTAGGATTATTATTATAATCTTTTCTATTTATTACTATATAATCACCTAATATAAAAGGATTTTCTATAAACTTTGAATGTTCTCCTATAGTCTTATCGTCCCAATTATAATTAGAATTAAATTCACCCATTTTATTTTTATTTAATGGTTTTACGATATTATCATAGTGATGATTTAAGATTATGTCTTTTAATATATTTTTTTGTAAGCGGGTATTCATTATTATAATATTTAAATCTATATTTTAAATAATTAAAATATAAACTTAAACTATATAAAATTATTTAGTTTTAGGACTAGCTAATGCTCGTTCTGTTAAAACTGTTTCCCAATCGTGTGAATCATCTAAGTTTTCGCCAAATAACTGTTTACGAATTATGTCTGTATCACCATTTAGTGTAACAAAATTTCTATAGTCAGCTAGTTTTTTTTCGTATTTTACCATTTTTTTCTCAAATTCTGCGTACACGCGACCAGAATCTCCCTTTAAAGCATCTATAATTTTTTTCTCTCTTAAAATTAAATACTTTTCAAAATTGTTTTTATCACCTAATATAGCGCGTAAATCTATGGCTTCGTCTGGGTTCTTAACAGACCATTCTGTGATAGTGGATAAGTGACTAGTTTTTATTCCATCTTTAAATAATTTTTTTGCATCGGCGTGCGCCTGTTCTATACTTTCCTCCTTATGCTTAATACTAAAAAGATTACTTAATAAACGTAATGATTCATCTTTGCGTTCGTCCCCTTTAACTATTTTTAACACTTTCATATTATTATCAATAGTTTCTGTATTATAAGGGTCTTTCGCTTGTATCTTTAAGGTTTTCTTTTTTTTTGACCCAGTTTCTCTTTTTGGAAATAATTTCCCATATAATAAACTTTTTGAGCCAGTACTTAAACTTTCTAAGTGTTCTGGTAATTTATTTAAATCGCTGTATATTTTTTTTAACATAAATTTTTCTATATCTTCATTTATTGCATTAACTACACGTTGACATGTGCTTGCATATTTATTCATCTTCTTCATAGATTGTTTATGACCATCGATGTCGAAGTTTCTCATAGTATTAGGACAATGCCCGTCCAAAAATTCTAATTCTCTCCTACGAGCGAATGCACATGTTTCATAGTCATCTAACCAACTTTGAACTTTTGCTAATTGATATTTTTTACCTTCTATGCTTTCAGCTCTTTTTGCTTTTGTTAATTCTTCATTAAGAGTTATATTCTGATTGGTTATAGTGTTGTCTCCTTTATCTGTAGATAAACACATATTATGTTTCCATCTAATATTACTATTCTTATGCTTACCGTCGTCACCCATTGCTCCGCCTGGGCAAAATTTATCCTTATCAGCTTTTATGGCAGTACATATCCTCCCTTTTACCACCGCTGGAATATAACGTGGTCCAGGGTTAGTAGGTGATGGAGTAGAATGCTCTTGAATAAGAGCTGTAGCACTATCTGCTAATCTTCTTCCAGCAAATTGTAAAAAATTTATATAATTTTTTATTACTTGTTTACCTTTTGTTGAATTTATATTTACTTTTCGATTAGTCATTGGATTTACAATATTTTTATACATTTTATATATATATATATTTTTTTTTATCGGTTTCAATAAATATATAAAACTATATTTTATTTAATAATATAATTATATGAGTTTTATATTATCTACTAATTCACACCCAGAACTTGCCAAACAATTATCTGAACAGTCAAAAATACCCCTTATAGAAACAAATATACAATATTTTTCTAACTTAGAAATAAGAACATCTATAGAGACATCTATTAGAGGCAAAGATATTTTTATAGTCACATCACCAAATACAAATAGTAGAAGTATAAATGATTATATTATAGAAACATATCTATTAATTAAAACATGTAGAAGGTCTGACGCCAAAAATATAACTTTATTATGTCCATCATACCCGTATGCTAGACAAGACAAAAAAAATAATTCCAGAACTTGTATAAGTGCAAAAGATATAGCTGATTTATTTACTACAGCCGGTATTAATAGAATTGTCGCTTTTGACTTGCATTCACACCAAATACAAGGATTTTTTAATATTCCATGTGATAATTTTTATTGTATTAGTATGATTTATAATTATTTGGTTAAATATCATAATATAAACCATAATTTTGATAGTGGTGGATTAAATTCTAAATATGTTATGGTAGCCCCAGATGAAGGAGCATTGAAACGAGTCCAAGTTTATGCCAATAAATTTAAAATGCCATTTATGGTAATAAGTAAAGAAAGAGATTATAGTCAAATAAATAAGGTAGAAAGGGCAGTATTAATAGGAAATAAAAAATATTTAGAAGGAAGAACCGCCATTGTTATAGATGATATGGTAGATACCTGTGGAACCATAATAACAGTTGGTAATGTGTTAATGGAAAAAGGTGCTAAAGATATGATTGTGGTAGCAACTCATGGTATTTTATCGGGTCCAGCTATAGATAGATTAAATTCTAATAATTTTATTAAAGAAATAATCGTAAGTGATTCTATACCACAAAATGATAATATGTCTAAATCTAGTAAAATAAAAACATTTTCTATAGTTCCTATGTTATCACAAGTAATAAATAAATTAAATAATGGTGGTTCATTGTCAGATATTTTTCAATTCCAACCATAATTTATTAATTAGGGGAAATTATAGTTATATTGTCAGAATGTATTCTAACATTCATATTATTATATAAATTTACTACATATTTTGAATCGCTATAACTAACTATTTTTGCTAATTTATTATTGTAATAATCATTGTTTTCTAAGTTTTTAATATACACTAATGTTCCAATTGGAAATATTATATTATTCATTTTAACATATGTGGTGCTATTATCCAATTTTATTTGTATCCTAAGCTTATAGGCATCCCAACCTACTATATCACCTATTTTATCATTTAATTCTGGATTTTTTATCATATTTTGTAGTTTAATATTGTATATTTTTGGTATTATATTAGATTCTCTAATACTAACTGTTTCATCTATCGTATCATCAATTATATTTAATGTATACCTATTTTTATTATTATTATAACTTTCTATTTTAGCTGTTTTACCATTTAAATAACCTTTATTTACTAAACCATCTATTATTACTTCTGTTTTATTTTCTAAACTGGTTTTTATTAAATAAACATTCTTTTCTCTACGTTTTTTCCGCATTTTACCAAATAATAAATTGTCTATATCTACACCTATTTCTTTTTCTATATTAGAAACAAATTTAGATTTATGTTTTTTGTTTATCACATTTTCAAAAATATCACTATTATTAAAAAAATTTCTAAATAACTCTTGCGCATTTCCAAAATTATATGTAGGAACTCCACCATTATTTCTTAAACCATCTTTCCCAACTTGGTCATAAATTCTACGTTTTTTAGGGTCAGATAAAACCTCGTAGGCTTCACTTATATTTTTAAAATTTTTCTCTGCCAAATCTGTATTATCAACATTTTTATCTGGATGCCATTTTAATGCTAGTTTTCTATATACTTTTTTTAATTCTTCTTGGCTAACATTTTTTGCAACACCTAAAATTCTATAATAATTATTACTATCAAAATTAGACATCTTATACTTATTAATAGAAATATTATTAAAATTCTATTAAACCCTAAAAAAATTTGATTTTTAAATAGATTCCATAAAAATCGAATACACCTTGCACTCTCCACACCCAACACATGTCTATTATTCAACAAGTCGCACAATGGGGGGAAGCCAAATTCAGAACCTCTCCTATCTCAGAAGATATCACTGACCCACAGAGACTCTTCCATGATATCCCAACCAATACTTTCCAAAAAATGTATGGACAAGATGGAATCGCTTGGCTTTTCCAAGATAAAATCAAAATCTATGCTAACGCTGATGGTCATGGTATCAAGGGGGAACAGCATGCCAAATATGCCCTAAGGCTACTCCCTCAACGTATTCTGGAAAAAACCCAAACTATTCGCCGACTCTACAAAAATGGACGGTATCACCAAATCGAAAACCTCATGGAAACCATTTATTGTGAACTCGATGTCTATCTTAATCAAGAATGCCCCTACACTAAACTATATGCTAATGGGGGGTGCACTATGACTACAAAACTAATGTTTCCACACCCTAAACAACCATGGAAATACGTTTCGGTTACTAACAATACTGGTGATAGTTTTGCTGCCGTGGTTCAGTCCAAGACCTATCGGATGTTTGAAGAAACCCAAGAACTGAATGCCGACTCTTTTGAGGCTTGGACCAAATACGCACAGATGTGCCATGAACAAGGATTCCTTCCTAAAAAAAGTATCATAGGACGATTTAATGTCCGCCCAAATACCTTCCAAGTTGAATGGGCTCAACCTAAGGTAGGTGGAGTGAACCAACCTATAGAACCATTCGTTTCAAAAATTGTAGATGGCAAAATTGTTACGGATCACAATATAGAAGTTATGGAAAAATTCTACACCAATGTTCCTCCTGAAAACAAGTATATTATAGATAATGGTGGCACTCAGTCGTATCGTGGGCGAAAACAAAATCTCGCCGACCAAGAAGATGGACTATTTCCAGGACATAATTTTGGATGCACTCTAGAAGGGATTGTTCAATGTCTACCTAGTTTCGGGGACGTTCGTTCCAGAACAACCCCATCTAAACATGACTCTAACTATATAGCTGGGCAAAAATATCCCAAGCCCGAAAAGCTTCTGGTTCATACCAATATCCGAACTATCCACAAAACCGAACTCTTCCTCATTGGGAGTGATGGACTATTCGATGTTCTACCAAATCAAGACATTGTTGATGCACTTAAACGAGTGGAGTCCATGAAAAAAAAACCGACCCCCCTAGACTACCAAACCGAAATTATCAAAACCATGGACCATCTTTCAAAAACTATCTTTTCTATGGGCAAACACCTCATGTTTCCGAGAAGTCGAACTGGAGATATTGCTTGGGACGACGTGTCTTGCATCACCGGTATCGTCACTATCGTTAAACCAAAAACAAAAAAAGGACATTGAACAAAACGTGGTCATGGTAAGAAACATATGTCCCATATTGTTTTAGACTATGACGTATAATTATATAAGAATATAACTATATATCTTATCAAATGTGGTTAGATATTTTTTTTATCTTAGGCTGCTACAAATTCGCACCAAAAAATATTAAACCTAATCTTATTATCCATATCATATTATATATCGTATTTATCATCGCTATTAATATTTCAATATATATTATTGATATTATATAAATTTGATTATCTTAAATGCAAAATAAAATTATTTACAATCATGGGGTTATACAATGAATACATTAAAAATATATCACTAAATGATATTAAAAATGCTGCATCACACAAAGTTCATGCATCTTATATCTTTCTTAGTATTTTAGTTACTTGGTTTTTATCTCTAACATCAACAATCCTTACTACTCTATTTCTTGCTTCTTTATTTCTTACTATTGTGAATCTAGCAAAAACCGATAGTTATAAACAAGATATTAATGTTATGTTAGCTAAATTTGAAAATGACTCTGGGTCTGATGATGAAGAATCTGACGATGACGAAGAAACTGTTAACGATTCCAACAATACTACACTAAATTCTAATACACTTTCTAATTCCGTATTAGAAAATGACTCAGATGGGGAGGAAGTCATTGTAGACCGAGAAGAAAAAAAAACGAATTAGATTAAAAACCCGGTGTATTATTAATAGATTCGCAAAAATAATTTGACTATTGAATATAGTCTTTATTTTTTTTTAAAAATGTCCCAACGCACATGTAAACAAATCCCGGAATGGAAATTGGGACCCGTCACTATTTACCCAAGTCTTAAATGGGGGACCACTTATTCCTTCGAACAAATTACTCAATTTGCCAATCAACTTGCCAAAAAAATTCAACTACCTGAAAACGTCTCCATAAATGTATTTCCTGTTAATTCTTATTGTTCAGAAGTAAATGGCCAGTGGAATGTTTCTTTTGGGATTGTTCAGCGAACTGAGACAAACACTATTACCTATATGTATATGATTCGTAGAGATACTGATTTGGACGCAGATATTGGTGGCACCTATGCCTGTCCATTTTTTAACTATGAATATTGCTATGAAAAACACTCACATACATCGCTTTCTCAAAAAAAAGAATTTCTAACTCTTGTAGAGACAACACTACAAAACATTATGGGTGCGGCTACCAAAATCACCCATTTTCATACATAGAACATAAATTTGAAAATAATTCATGTATTTATATTTTTTATCCACCATGGAACAATCCAATCGAACAACTCAACACTACCTTTATGGTCAAGATGTTGAACATTTCAAAGAACTCCTTATTGGATAACACTGTAAAACATACTAATTTGGTGACATCCTCCAGCCCATTCAAGATTATTATGCCAAGATAGAAATTGACTATTCAATAGATATTCGATGATTTAGTTTAAAATTGATTTATATAAATTATTTATTTATTTTTTCATAATGATTAATACTGAAAAAATTGTCCAAAATCTTAAAACTGATGGGGTTTCCGTTATTCCAGCTCTTTACTCATTAGATCAAATCCAACAATTTACACAATTTTCTGAACAAACCCAATACACTGCAGATAACCTTATTAATAACTCTAGACCTACAAAGTATAATTACTATACACATTTCGAGAAAGAATCATGTTGTAAAAAAAATATATACAATTTTACCAGATTAAATGTATTAGAACTGGAAAAAGGTAGATACGATATTAGTCTTAATTATCCCGAACTTCCATTACATCCCGAAATAGAAAAAATTGTTAACCATTTTATAAAACGACAATACAGTTATAAATGGGGACTACTAACATCAAATGTAGGCTCCAATAATGGACCCTGGCATAGAGATGTCGTTAATATTGATGGCGATTCTGATGATTTAGGTAATTATGATGATTCAAATATGGTTCATCATTTTAGTCCATTTTATTATACTATTCTTATACCATTAGTTCCATTAAATAATGAAAATGGAACTACCGAATTTATCAAAGGTTCACATCGGTTGACTTACAAAGAATCTTTAGACAAAGAACATTTGCGTTTTAATACTAAGATAGGCGATGCTATTATATTTGATGGTAGAATTTTTCACCGCGGTTGTAAAAACATGTCTAATAAACCCAGACCTGTTCTATATAATATGATTCATAGAAATTGGTATGTTGAAACTGGGATATAGACATTTCATTAAAAATATATATTTTTAATATTTTTTAATATTTTTTTAAAAATAATATATATATATATAGTATAATAAATGTTTGGATATCAGTATATTGTTAACCCGATGACAAATAGACGTGTTGGCGTCCACACTAAAAGTGGACAAAAAATTATTAATAATTTTTTAAGAGCTACACAAATGGCAGGAGCTATGGACGAATCGCGTTTAGAAATGCTAAAACAAAGAGCCCAACTTAGAACACCTGCTCCTTTACCTTATAGACATTTAACACTTAAAAAACGCGCGGGAGAACGTTCATATAAAGCACCACCTCCTCCTAGACCTAGACCTTCTCCTAGACCACCTGTTAAAAGACCTGCTGTCCCTAATCAAAGACAAAAACCACCTAGAACTGTTAAACCTAATACCTTAGTTGCTATACCTAAACATTCTGTAAAACCGAATCATAAATTAATTAGAGAAGCCACAACCAAAAGTAAAGGCACTACAGATAGACTAACTGCTGGCGAGTATTATAGAAGTGTAGGTAAAAAAGGGGATATATGTGATATCAGAGGTGATGGAGAATTAAGATGTTTAGTCATCGGTAAAAATGGGACACCTAGTTGGAAAAAATTAACTAAAAATGAAAAGACACTTACTTATCAAACATGTGGTCCAGGACCATGGAAAGAAAATTGCGCTGTCTCTGTCCAAAAAAAATAAATTTTAATTTATAATAATTTAAAACTATCTTATTATTTTATTATAGTAATCACTTATTATTTTATTATAGTAATCACTTATTATTTTATTATAATAATCACTAATTATTATAATAATCACTAATTATTTTATTATAGTAATCACTAATTATTATATTATAGTAATCACTAATTATTTTATTATAGTAATCACTAATTATTATATTATAGTAATCACTAATTATTATTTTATTATAGTAATCACTTATTATCTAATAAAACCACTATAATTGTTTTCTTAGATAATATTTTTGACATATTCGATTGTTTATTAACATTAATAAACACCGACCCAAATTTCCGAAATGAACACTGAACCTTGGAAGACAGGAGCCAAACACCCAATCGCCAAAATTATAAAAAGGGAACTAATTGATAACCCTGAATTTAGATTTAACCATATTTCTATACTAGACCATCATTGGGTAGCCGACTGTAATCTGTTTTTTCCACAAAAAGAAGGCTATCTACATGATAGTTTTTGTATAAAACCTAAACATCCTGACGATAAATATTCATTCTTCTTTTGGAGAGACTATTATAGTCCAGAACACTATCCAAGAAATAATCCTGAATATTTGCATTCACACTGGAGACTATTTGTCATAGATGGCTCTACTAAATACAATTATAATTATAAGATTAAATTTATTATAGAACTTGACACTCCATTTACGACACTAAGTAAGACAGATATCCTTATGCTAAAATCTACTACTATAGAAAAATTAGATATTACCCCCGATAATATTAAAACTATTTCTGTTAACCAAGCTGGTGAATATGAACGACTTAGATTTCAAAACAGTCTTGACGAATTTCGTCAAAAAACTCTCTCTATGACAAAGACTGAATCCGATATATGCATCCAAGATTGTTTGACTAGGAAGACGTCTTATGACCCCAAGAAAACTCACATTATTATCGTTATTAAACCTGGTATTAATATTTTTGGTGGAAAAGGTATATCTTACGACCCTTATAGTCAATTAGTGTATTCTCTTGCCAATGGTAAGACTTTTCATACTACGTTTGATGTTAATGAAGAAGCCGATATTCCATTGGAAGTTATATCGCCTCAAGATGAAACTACTACTGATATATTCAAAAGAAGACTACACTATCGTCGAAATATGTGCGTATGGGCATTGATGGACTGTTCATGCTCAAGTAATGGTGTATGTCTTAAGATTGAAAGTGGTAGAACATGTAGTTGTGGATTTGGTGGAAATGGTAGAGTTTATAGCTTGGGAACCGACCCATCTAATACACTAGAAGCCAGAATGACTAGACTACAAGAAGTTTAATAATTATATTTAGCATAAATTAAAAACATATATACTAAACTATTCAATGAACTTGATGCTAATAATCCTATATCTCCTGTCAAATTCCCATCTATAAACCATAATATCTGACCCATAAAAAATAAAATCAAGGTTTTTAAATTTAATCCACTTACTTGTCTTGTAGTATATACACTATAGGCTTTCGGTAAAAAAGCTGTCGCAGTGCATATAGCCGCTATAATCGCAACTATCTTTTGTATTTTATCTTTATTCATATTTATATTATATAAAAACAAATTATTTATTATCTATATATTTATTAATGTTTAATCGAATTATTTATTATCTTAGATATTATGGTAATTTACCATATGAAATTATTATTAAAATATTATATTTTAATAATGGATTACAACACCCTATCGCAAAATTAATATTAAAACAAACCCACGATTTAGGTTATTTTGTTCAAAGTAGATTAAATAATAGTAATGTTATCGAACAACAATTTACACAATATGGCATTCCATTAAAAAAATGGAAATTGGAAAGAAGTAAAAAAATATTACAAAAAAAAAAATGTCCACATTGTAACTATTGTTGGTTTAATAGAGATGGTCTATGGTTTTATTATAATATTAAACCATATAATGGTAACTACAATTCTTGGACAAATATACTTAGATTTTTTGAATATATTTTAGAAAATAATCTATATAAAAAATATGGACAACAATATGATAAATATTTTACTAATAATAACAAATACCTTAAGTTTATTCCACAAAATCATCCCGCAGCTCCATTTATAATAAAAAAAACTGGAACTGGAAATTTATCTCATATAGATGAGTGGCATCTACCATATAGATGGACACCTAAATTAGGTAAACATATAGTATTTATGGACGATTGTTCTAAATTTAATGGACCATGTTATACAAAATAAATAGAGCGTAAAATTATTTGATTTTTATTTATAAATATGATTAAGTATATTATAAATAGAATGTCCAAAACAATCACCATTACCCCAACACAATTCAAACCAGGAGAAACCTATGGAGATTTTTCTAAAATGTGTGCAGACCCTACCTATTCAAATGCCATATGTTTATTTAATGATAATCATCAGGAATGGTTGTTAGCAGACCCCAAATCACAATCTTTTAATGACCCATATAATCATTTAGCAGGTGGTGGTAATGCCGCTTGTCGCCCATTCCAAATTACTGGTGACTCTATTGGTATTCCTACTGGACCATATCGGTCTCTAGACCAAATTGTTAAATTAGCTGATGGCACTAGAGTAAATGTCAAAACCATAATAGATATGGCATGTAAACGTATTATAGATTTATTTCTAAAATTACCAAATAAAAATACACTATATTATTCTGTAAATAGTTTAGATTCTAAAAAAATTGGATTGGGTATTTTTAATGGTATTGTGGGAGATGATGTGGTCAACTATATTACTAAATCTATACACGATATCCCCAATCGTTTTTTATAGAAAAAAAAACTGATTTATCGGGTCCCTATTTTCATAGAATTTAAAATGCCTGTAGTCCAAGAACAACCCAAACGCTGCTTTTGTTGCGCACCTAAAAACAATGAACCTGAAGAACCTGTCCAACCAAAACCTGGTTGCCTAAAAGGATGTAAAAATAGTTGCTCGAAATGTTGGGATAAACACCATCCAAGATTTGGACCCTTCTATAGTTGTTTGGCATTTGAGGCTTGTTGTGAAGCCTGTGATAAACCTGGTATAGGCTCAAAAGATTTTAAAGGTGGTAATTGTGACGAGGACTGCCCACTAATGTGTCTCCCTTGTTATATAGTTGCCGATACTCTATGTTTTTGTCCTATTACATTTGGGTGTTGGGAAGCTACATGGGACTAATTTATTAATCCAGTTTGGAATTTATTTTAAGTATGTTTTTTTAAGCTAAGTATAAATTGAGTTAAATATATAAAAATAAAATAAATTACAAATATATAATGGACCCAAATTTGTTATCAGGTTTAGGAGATTTTATGAAAAATCCCGAAATGATGAAACAGGCTATGGAAATGTTAAAAAATAATCCAGGTATGATGGAAAATATTATGAATATGACCAAACAACCCGAAAACAATAATTTAGATGATACCGATTATAACTTAGATGATACTGTGATTATTCATAGTCTTAAAAATGATACATATAACAACCAAACTGCTCATATTAGAAAATATAATCCTGATACTCTTAGATATGATGTGCATCTAATAGATATGGACAAAACGATTTCTATTAAACAAGATAATTTTAGATTAGACCTACAAGATACTAATAATGATGAACACCAATCCGCTTAATTATTTATAATATTATATTTTTTTATAATATTATAGATACTATGAATAAGAGTAAATCTGATTCTCATTTACTAAATTCACAAACTATCCTATTTAAACCATTAAAACAAACTTCATTTATTTGTAATGATTATGCACCATTCACTAAAAATGGCCCTTGTCGATTCTGTCTTAAACCGAATTGTCAAACTATTAAAAAAATAAAAAAAAAAAAAGATAATAGTGCTATGAAATCCGATTTAGAAAGTAAAACTAATTATTGGAAAACTATATTCCCTTGGATGTATTAACATATTCGCGTCCTGTCACTTTCATTAATACAAGGTCGCTGTCTTTTCAATTGGTTTAGATGCTCTAACATCCTTTCTACAACAAGGACAAGTTGGTTGTTCGCATGTATCTACCAACCATTCCTTAATACACTTCTTATGATAAATATGTCCACATGTCAAAATCGCACAATGCTGTCTGCTATTAATATCCTCTTGACATATAGGACATACAGGCTCGTCCATACTAAACTTCTCCCTTATCGCCTTACTCATTCTACGAATATCCACCTGCTCCTCAAATTGCTTTTCTGTCAATCTAACTGGAACGGTTTCCCAAAAGGCATCCTCTGGAGGTGGTGGGACTCCTACCCCTTGAATCCTTGTTGGATGCAACCAATGGATATCCGAAGCATATTCGTCCTCTATAGCGGGCTCCAATGGAGGAGGAGGAGGTGGGACCTGTTGGCTACTCGCTGGAGGAGAATCTGTGTGCAGCCAATTGATAGCTGAACCATAATCGTCATCTATAGCGGGCTCCAACGGAGGTGGGGGAGGAGGTGGGACAGACGAACCCATAACGTCCACTAAAGAGTCCAATCCTCTTTGCACATTTTCTCTCAAATCGTCATTTGAAGTCATACCACCTTCCAAACTTTGTTCCAAGATATGTGCTGCCATGTGCAATACATCATCCAGATTAAGTCCCGCTGGAATTATTATGTCCTGATAATAGATTGTTGGGCCGTTCGTGGAAGCCATTTTATTAATTTACTAAATTGATTATAAATATATCAATTTTTTCTTCTAACAAACCAATCAACTTTCTCATAGTCTATTAAAATCGAAACTATTATATAAATATATAGATTATAAATTTGATATTCCGTCAGTAACCATATACATTATATCATCCTCTATCGAACCAACCCAAAAATGTCTTTTCCTCCTGTTCTCCAATCCACGCAAACTACCTATTTCACTATGGGTAACCGAACTTACTTTGTCACATTTCACCTTCAAGACTCCTCAATTGTCTATGGTGCTACCATTTTCAAAGGCAAGCTCCCTATGTCTATCCAACAAATCAACGACCATTTTCAAACCTCTAAAGAACGTTACCAAAAGTTCCCAGTTAATTCAAGGATTACTAAAGAAAAACAATGGTTCACCCATAAAATTACCAGAACTTCTATCCAAAATATGATTGATAGTAAACGTTTCCAGAAGCGTCTCGTTTCACTCTTTTGTCTACATGGTGTCCGCCATCGTCCTAATGGACTCAAGTCTCTCAAGCACTCCGAATACCAACAACGACTCTACAATATTCAGAAGCTAATCAATCGACAACTGGCCCAGAAGCAATCTACTCTTGGAAAATACAAATCTAATGAAAATACTATCCAAGATATTCAACTTACTGAAGATGAAACACAAAAGATTGAAAACGATGACCCATACTTCATGGTTTTCGAAGAGGCAAAGCGCACAATCCATATTGTATATCAGCGTCTTCCCAATGGAAATACCGCATATGGCGCATGTGTCTTCCATCCACAACACGAAGCGGATTACCTAAAATATAATCTGGATGACCACCTCAATACCGCATACCAACGGATGAAGCACTATCCTGTTGTTGCTAACATCCCCTCATCTATGAAATATTCCACTAGGTCAACCTATATTAGTGAGTTTGATAAGCTTGCTATTACCAAACTTCGCAAAGCTATTGGTAAGTATGGTGTCAGAAATCGGTCTACCAATGGAAGGAAGCCTGACTATATTTCACCACACATCATCAATACTCAATTCCATATTGCTACCAAAAAACTTAACCGAGAAAAGGGCCTAATTCAGGATGACATGGCCCGTTGGAAACAGGTCAGAACCCTCTAAATTGGACGAATCCAACGACTAAATACTTTATTTTTTATTTAGATTTAGGCTTTTATAAAAATAGTGGTTTTTATCAACTCTTTCTATTAAGGGCTAGAAAAAAATTTGACAACTTACTAACCAACTATCTTACCGAACATCAACCAATTTTCCAAACCAGCTTACGAATCACCTGACCTACGAAACTTTCTACAATGTCTTCTTCCAACCCAACTTCTCCGGTCCCAGTTGACCTAACTAACATTACTCACCACTCCCGTCCGACCACTCCAGCGTCCGACCGCTCGACGCCACCACCGATGGTTGAGGCTGGCACCAAGTCTGGCGTCGAACCCCAGGCACTCGAGCTCGCCAAGATGTTCATGGCCAAGATGGGCAACCTCGCTAGGAAGTGCAGGACCCGTGGCCAGCTCTCCGAGCTCTACCTTAGCACCATCGCTTCCTGGGCCACCGACGAGGTCCAGAAGGACGAGAGCAAGCAACGCCACTTCAAGCAGGTGCTCTTCGCCATCGCCCATGGCATGAAGCTGGTCAGAGTTCGCGACCAGGGCCGAAGCCTCTTCTGGAACCGGTATCGCGACAACACCGGCAACCAGCTGGAGGAAGAGCGAGCCAAGTTCGACCAGCGTCGAGAAAGTCGCTCTGATGGCGCACACTCCGAAGGTGATGGGTGGCAGACTGCTGGCCAGCGCAACTACCGTCAAGGTGGTGGCAATTACTCGGAGGACCGCCGTGGAGGCTACCAAGGAGACCGCCGTGGAGGCTACCAAGGGGACCGCCGTGGAGGCTACCAAGGAGACCGCCGTGGAGGCTACCAAGGGGACCGTCGTGGAGGCTACCAAGGAGACCGCCGTGGAGGCTACCAAGGGGACCGTCGTGGAGGCTACCAAGGGGACCGTCGCCAAGGGGACCGCCACCAAGAAGACCGCCACCAAGGGCACCGCCACCAAGAAGACCGTCGTGGAGGGCGGCGTGATGGTAGTGTGACCATTTCTGGGAACGCTGCCCGCCACAACTACGAGTAATTAGTTCCTCTTTTAACTAATTAGTTTAAAAAAAAAAAATCATTACCCCTTTATAGAAAATCTTGTGTGAAAAAATTAAGATAAATTTGAAGGATTATTATTTATTTTTTATATTAATACAAATGTTTGCTCTTATTAAAATCGCTCTTATGTTGCCTATTATTCCTTTTATAGCAATAAATGATATGTTTAATATTTCTATTGCAGAAAACTTTCCAAAAACTAACATTAGACTACCTAATTATAAATTTAATGATTTATATGATTCCTTTATAACCAAAATACCCGATTATTACAATATATCCGACTATAATTCAGACCATCAACCAAATAGTTTTACATCTATAGTAAATGATACTAACGGCTTTCAACTTGTATCTTTTGATTGTCCGGGATTTTCTAAAAATGATATCAACATCACAGTCAGTCAAAATACTCTCTTTATAAATGGGTCTATAACTAAATGTATGGATTCCAGCCAGTTTCTTAAATCTGGTAACAATAGTTCAACCATAGAAAAATGCAAATTACATGCCGAAAGATACTGTTCAAAAACACTGGAACTACCCCTTGGTATAGATACAAATGATATTTCTGCTTTCATAAATGATGGTATGGTTACCATTATGTATCTCATGCCTATTCAACCCCTCCCTATAAGTATAAATATTCAATAACATTGATGAAATAGTTTACCACCATTAACTGTTTACCCCTTTATAATATTAGTTATTTTTTTTAAAGTTTTTTTATTAAAGGGTAAAAAAAAATTTGATAGTTTAGTTCCAACCTAACGATGGAAATACTCACACTCTCAAAACCAAACCAGCTTACGAATCAATTCAACTACCTACGAATCTTCAAATCCAACAAAGCAAAACCAAACAACAACAACATGGCTTCCCCATCCAATTCTCCAACTACTTCCCCCTCGTTCGCCGAAATTGGCGACCTTGTAGGACAAGAGGTCCAATCAACGTCTCCTGCGCCCAAGGTCCAAGACACCGACCTCTCCGTGGCGGACCTTGTTCCACCAATGGAGGTTCCAACCGATGTCGACCACACGGGTCCCATCGAGCGCGTCGAACGCTCCACTACACCAGCTTCCGACCGCTCCACTCCACCGCCCATGGTCGAGGCTGGCACCAAGTCTGGTGTCGAGCCCCAGGCACATGAGCTCGCTAAGATGTTCATGGCTGCGATGGGCAGCCTCGCTAGGAAGTGCCGGACCCGTGGCCAGCTCTCCGAGCTCTACCTCACCACCATTGCTTCCTGGGCCACCGACGAGGTCCAGAAGGATGAGAGCAAGCAGCGTCACTTCAAGCAGGTGCTCTTCGCCATCGCCCACGGCATGAAGCTGGTCAGAGTTCGCGACCAGGGCCGAAGCCTCTTCTGGAACCGGTATCGGGACAACCAAGGCAACCAGCTGGAGGACGAACGCGCTAAGTTCGACCAGCGACGAGAGCACCCGCGCGACGATGGTGCACACTCGGATGGTCACTGGCAGACCGCTGGTCCACAACGTGACCAACGCCGTGGAGGCTACCAAGGAGACCGCCGTGGAGGCTACCAAGGAGACCGCCGTGGAGGCTACCAAGGAGACCGCCGTGGAGGCTACCAAGGAG
>Ga0209634_1000959_pt1 | contig 21793 bp, 18 predicted proteins | sample LinPmetageLP40_FD_184043 | JGI IMG/M metagenome (GOLD analysis project Ga0209634, IMG submission 184043) | Marine viral communities from the Pacific Ocean - LP-40 (SPAdes) (version 2) | ecosystem: Environmental > Aquatic > Marine > Oceanic | place: Pacific Ocean | collected 2010-08-26 | reverse complement strand
ATTGTAGACTTCCCTAAAGTTAAAGTTATATTTAAAGATGGAAAAGATTTAGTTAAGTCTTATCCTAATTGTAAAGTTGCAAAGAGTAAAAGAGAATTGTTGTTCGGATAAGAACAACTTAATTAAAAAATAGGAAATAAAAAAAGTTGTATTTGAAAAATTTACACAATATATATTTACATAAATTACTTAATAACAATCGCTCGTTCTTAAAATTAGAACGTAAAGGAGAAATAAAATGAGTAAAAAGAAAATGGAGCCAATCAACGGCTTTCTAGTATACGACCGCTTTATCTATGAAGGTTTAAGAAGTATGGGCTGGTCAACAGAATCTTCCATATTTGAACTTATAGACAATTCAATTGATGCTAAGTCATCTACAATCAAATTAGATTGGAGTAAAATTCCTAAAGCTAATAATAAAGATTATACTTCATATCAGTTTAGTATAGAAGATAATGGGACTGGTGTTGACGGGGAAAGTATGATTCCGTCATTTGTAGGTCTTGGAACACCAAAAGATATGACCGACTATAAAGAAGAGTCTATTGGTAACTATGGTTCTGGTGGAACTGCTGCAATAATCAACTTATGTATTGAATCAAATATTAATATTAAGTCATCCCATAAAGAAAGTAAAGAAACCACTCTTATGCCAGTTACATTAACGCGCGATGGCGTTAGTGGAAAAATTTTACCAGAAAGAGTTGAATATGATAAAAAGCCCGGCACTTCTATCAAAATAGATGAAGTAAGAGCTAGATTAACAGAATCAGCACTAATAAAAAAGGCAGGAGTTACATATTTTCCAAATTTTGACAGAACATCAGAACGCAACAAAAAACCTTTTGAAATAACTGTAAATGATAAAAAAGTAGATTTTATAGACCCTCTTTACAGAAATACTAAGTGGGGTGAAGCTGAAGGAGTGTATCGTAAAACTGTAAAGGTTAAAATTGAAAACGAAGTTTTAGATATGGAAGTTCTAAAGTTTATGCCAAATTTTGATGAAAGTAATCTTTTGAAGTATCATTGGGATGTTAGAGCTAATAACTCTCCCGGTCCTCTTAGAGAAAACTCTGGGTTGTATATCAGAGTAGGTGGTAGGTATGTGAATACTGGTAAATGCTTATTTCCAGGCACTGCTAGATTAGATAAACTTAAGAATGTAAGATTTGAGATTACGATACCACATCATAAACTGAAAAAGTGTGGTATAGAGGTTAACAAAGCTAAAGTAAAGTTACCAGAAAACAGTCCTATCTTAGAGGATTTAGTTCGAGTGGTGCGTCGTGAATGTAAGGAGTTTATTGAAGAATGGGTTAAGACTCGTGGTAAAAAGTTAAGTGGTGATGAGAAAAAGTTACTTAAACAAATAAATGATAGATTCAATTCTAAGCTAAAGAAAATGGCTTTACCATCATTAGCTACAGGTAATACTGGTAAACTAGTAGAAAAAAGAATATCAAACGGTAGAGACCCAAATGGAGCTGGCGTTACTCCTAAAAAAACAGGTCGCACAAGAAGTGGAAAAACAAAAACTGGTAATAAAAAGTTAGTCAGTTGGAATTTTGATGGTGATGGTAGAGCCAATAGTATGTATACTTGGACTAAAAGCGATGATGGTGTTCTACATATAACACTCAATTTAGATACTGAGTGGGGAGCGATGCTTCCAAAAGGAGCCGCGTCTGCTCCAGAAATGGATTCGCTACTTTGGCAAATTTATGCTAAAATACATGTTGGTCTTACCAAAGCTGCTGATGCTGTTGAGGTAAGTGGATGCTTAGCTGGCGAAGAAATAACAGATAAAATGAAAGAAGAAGTTGAAGATATGACTTATCATCTTAATAAGGTATTGAGGTAATATTTGAACATATTTCAATTTACAGATGTTGAGGACAACGACAAAGAATACAAATACAAAATACTTGTATATCCAAATATTACCTTTCAAAAGGACTTGGAAAAGGATTCTTATGTTGTTGTCCTCTGCAACATCATTAAAGAACTGAATAAGATACGTGATGATTTATTCTTTACAATAATATCTCCATCTCATATCAATAGTTTAGACTTTGAGAATACAGAACAGATTATAGCTCCTCAAATCAGTTATCCTAATTCTATGAGAATGGCTTTTCCATATAAGGAAGTATTCGCTGGTCTTAAATGGAAAGAAAATGATTATGATATTGTGTATTCTCATCTGCCGGAACATACAGGTAATCTAAAGAATCTATTATATAACTCTACCAACATATCACCAGCCATCATAGGTTATACTCATTGGACAGAGTTTAAAGAGATTACCAATTATGAATATCAGGTTGGTTTAGCTTACAATATAGTTGGTCTTTTACAGATGAGTAAGTGTGGTATTAATACACAAGCTCAAAAAGATTTGGTATTGAAGAATGCTAAGGAATATTTTAATGATGATGTGGTAGCTAAGTTAGATAAGATATTAGAACCACAATACCTTGGATGGGAAACACCTAAATACGAAAAACAAACTACTGATAAAAAGATTATTGTTTATAATCATCGTCCACATACATACAAAAACTATCCGTGGTTTTTAGAACAGATGGATAAGTTATGGGAGAAGAGACAAGACTTTGAAGTATGGGTGCCGCTTGCAGAAAGTAGAGAAAGAGAATACATAACCAATGAGAAGTTTGATAGAGTAGGTTACTTCTCTAAGCTATCTTCTTGTCGAGTCGGTGTATGTTGTAGGCAAAAGTATGAAGGGTGGGCTATATCCGCTACTGATGGTATGAGCGTGGGAGTTCCTTATTTATTTTCAGATGATGGGAGTTATCACGAACTCGCAGGTGACGATGGCGTTTACTACTATGATGTTGATGATGCACTAATAGATACCATAGAATCTTTCTTAGATAGTGACTTACTGAGAGAAAAATATTCTGAGAAAGCTTTAAATAGATTTGAAAAAGGTAAATGGGAAAAAGCTATACATCAATTTAATAATATGATTAATGAAACAACTGATGGCTTATCAATGTTAAAAGAAGATACAGAGTCTTACAAAAAGGTTGTAGATTTTATCCATAAAAAGAAATCAGTTACTAGAAAACAAATATTAGAACATCTTGGTTGGGGTGTGAGGATATCCTTTAGCGGCTATCGTAATAGGTTAAGAAATGAACCTACAATAAGATTTACAAAAAATAGATATGAGGTTAGATAGATGAACGCCAAAGGGAGAAGGACCTTAAAAAAATATATGAAAAAGTATGGAGCTCCCATATCAAAAAGAAATAAAATAGGTTTACCACCAGGATTTCAACACACATTAGAAAATTGTGTTTGTGGTGCTGTAAAACATAACCTAGGAAAATTTAAAGCATGGCAAAACATTCAAAATAAAATGATTGAGAGAGAGAAAAAACGTGTAAACAAAATTAAAATAAGTGAAAAGATGCAAAAAGAATACGGAGTAAGCGCAACAGATAAAGTTGGTGGTGAATATAAAGATAGACATAAACAATTTGGTAAAAAATAAAGAGGTTAGATAAATGAGACAACTTTCAGAAGAAAAGATATTGGCTAATTGGAATAGGTTAATGAAACTCATCGAAGATACGTTTGACGAAGAGCGTAAAGACAATCTATTAGAGATGTATAAATACTTTGAAGATAGGATGTCGGTGGCGCCTGCGAGTGGGAAAGCCGCATATCACAATGCTATGGTGGGTGGTTATGTAGATCACGTATTGCACGTTACCGATTGTGCTTTAAAGATTAAGAAGCTATGGGAAGAAGATGGAGCTAAAATAAATTTTACAGATGAAGAATTAATATTTGCTGCTATGCATCATGACTTAGGTAAGGTGGGTGACTTGACAGAAGATTACTATATACCACAGGACTCAGAGTGGCATCGTAAGAATAGAGGCGAGATATTCAAACATAATCCTAAGTTACAATATATGTCAGTAACAGATAGAGCGATTTATCTACTTAATCATTTCGGTATTAAGATGACAGAGTGGGAGTATATCGGATTAAGACTAACAGATGGTTTGTATGAGGAAGCTAATAAGACTTACTTAATGTCTTACAATCCCGATTGGTCTCTGAAATCTAACATAGCTTACATCTTACATCAAGCAGATATGATGGCAACGCATGTTGAATTTGATTTATGGAATAGGCTTGACGAAGAAACTAACACTAAGATAAGTGATAATATTAAGAAGGCTGTTGAACCTAAGAAAGAGGTGGTTAAGGAGAATAAAACACCTAACTTAACTAAGAAGTCGGCTGATTTATTTGAAGAGTTATTTGGAGATAAGTAATGAAGAAGAATAACAAACAATTCACAACAGTAAGAAATCTAACCAATAAGGTCAAGGACTTAGAAAAAAGATGTGAGGAGATTGAACTTATTTTAATCACAATATTACAGGAGAAAACATAATGATTTTAAAAATAAGTCTTGTATTAATGACCATTTTGTTCTTAACTTCATGTTATGTAATATGGAACTTGATAACAAAAACAGAGCTATTAGAATCTTGGATTGAGAATTTTATCAATACAGTAAATAAGGTAAACATAGATTTGAAAAAATTAGATTACAAAGGATATTTTGAAGCTGACGATGAAGTCGGAGTAATATTCAATCAAATTAAAAATACAATAAAGCAACTAGATAAGTTCAAAGGAGAACAACAATAATGGCAACAGCAGTATCATCATCAAAAAGTGAAAATGTGGTGCAAGTAAAACCTAAGAAAAAGAGGGCTAAAAAGAAAAAGAATTACTATTTTCATCAGGGAACTGAAGATGGTATAATTGCTTATAATAAATCAACCAATCCTCATGAAAGAAATCAAATTTATAATGAACATATTCGAGCTGCTTTTGACAAATTAGCTGAGAATATTATCCATACCTTTAAATTCTATTACTTCGATAGTAATTCAATAGAGGTTAAGAATGAAGTGGTTGCTTTCTTAGTTATGAATATACATAAATTCAAAGAAGGTAAGGGTAAAGCTTTCTCTTACTTCAGTATTGTGGCTAAGAACTATCTTATTCTTAATAACAATAAGAATTATAAGATGGGTAAGATTCACGATAAGATAGATGTCATAGATTACAAAAGAAATATAGTCGGTGAAGAAAGTGCAAGAATACGTTCAGAGGTTAATGCGCTATTTACTGATGAGTTAATTAGATTTTGGGAACATAACCTTACATCCATATTCAGTAGAGATAAGGATATTAGGGTTGCTGATTCTGTATTACATATTTTTCGTATAAAAGAAAATATTGAGAACTTCAATAAGAAGGCTCTTTATATCCTTATTCGTGAGATGACAGGTTCTAACACCCAACACATTACTCGTATAATAAATGTTATGAAGAAATATCAACATAGGCTATACAATGAATTCGACAGAAAAGGTGTCGTAGATTTATCATATACAGGATCTTTAATAAGAGAAGAATCCTAAACCCATCGATAACAATAAAAAAGGGAGTTTCACTCCCTTTTTTTGTGCGCAAAAATATTCGTTAAAAAAATAATAAACTTATATTTATATATGTAACTATTCCCTAAAATATCAAGAGGTAAATATAATGGCTAGCGATTTTGAAGTGTTTGAGGGTAAGTCATTATCCGACTTATTTAAAGACATATATGATAATACCAAAACGAATAAAACACAATTAGAAGTCCTTATGAAAGAAGTTGTTGGATTTATAAAGGATGGAGATACGGCTGTTCAAATTATTCCTATGTTGAAAGAATACTTAGAGATTAATGTTAAGAATGATGACCAACTAGTTAAAATGGCTGCTATAGTTCAGCGTATGATTTCAAGCGAAGCTAAAGCTAGTGATGGTAATGAGTTTGGTTTAACTGATGCTGAGAAAGAGCAACTTATGACAGCTGTTGAAGATGTAGCCGCTGATGTTCAAAAGCATTCCGATAGTATAACGGAACAGTCAGATAATTTGTTCGGAGAATAAAAGTGCAGTTGCCCGGATACAGAAAAAGAATAAAGTCTATTAGCGGAAAGGTTAAGGATGGTGGTGGATATGTAAATATGAACCAAGTGGTTTCTAAAATCAAAGAAATGAGTCAAAATAATGATGAATTTTATGAGATTGAGCCGGCTAAAGTTATCAGAGTATTTACAGACCCAACAGAACCAAATTTTCCTAAACTAAAAGGTGATGGAGCAGCTCCAGATTTAAATTACTTAGGAGCCGTTATTGTTCAATTAACAGTAAGTCAAAAAAGTGGTGGTTCTATTGGAATAAGCAAGCCTATAAAACCAATATCCCAGCATATAGTTCAGTATCCATTAAAAGGTGAAGTAGTTAATGTTGCTAAATATATTAATAGTAAAAACGAATCGTCTTTATATTATTCAAATCCACTAAATTTAAATGGTAGGGTTGTAATGAATAGGTTAGTTGGTGAACCAGGAGAAGGATTAGTTTTTCCTCAGAACATAAAGTTAAATAGAAAGGTTTCAATTAAGCAAGGTGATACTGTAATACAAGGAAGATTTGGTCAATCCATTCATTTTAGCAGTGCTCCTGATTATAAAAATCCTTCTGTAAAAATAACAGTTGGTCAATCAAAAGTTGCTAGTGAACAATTAAATCTTAAAGAAGCTAGTGCACTCGTTAGTCACAAAACTAACATTAATAATGATGATGCTAGTATTTATATAACAACAAATGAACACATTCCTTTAAAAACGGATGTTGCAAGTCAGATGAAAACGCCTTACTTAGGAGTAGCTCCTGATGGTAAAGACGCTAACGATAAGGAAAGAACACGACCAAAGCCTACGATTACTATGAATGCTGATTCAATAGTGTTTAATACCAAAAACAATGGTGATATAAATGTTTACTCTTCAAGACACATATCGTTAGCAGCAAGAACAAGCATAAACTTAGAAAGCGAATTTGGAGAAATTAATTTAGGAACTGTGGATTCTATAAATCCTATAGTTAAAGGTAATGAGCTGGCGATATATTTAAGTGATTTTTTATTAGCTTTAAGGAATCACAATTTATCAATGAAAAAACATTTGACTTCTAATAAAGAACAAGCTATAGTAGACGCAGTAAATCTCGTGTATGATCCGATAGAAAAAGCTTTAGACGCACTTACAGAAAGATTAAATTTAGCTAATCCAGATATTACTGCTGAATTTAATAGTAAAAAAGTTTTTGTAGCCGATGATAAGGTTCAGGAAGATGGCGAGTTACCAAGCTTAGAATCTATGTTCGCAGATACTAAATGGGAAGAAATTGAAGAGGTTACCACTAAGGAGTATGATATTGATAAGAGAACTGAATCAGCAGGAGTTCGTGGATAATGATTAATCAGATAATTGAGGGGATAGATAAAGGAGTTGATAAATAATGGGGATTGGAGACTCAATAAGAAAACAGATTTCAAATTTAATAAATAACCCATCTAAAGTATTGGGTGATAAAGCTAGTGTAATAATTAAGGGAATCAATGCAGGCGGAGGTGGACTTGAAGAAGCAGAAAAGTTGTTAGATGAATTAAAAAATTTAGAAAAAAGAAAAGAAACTTTACAAGCTGCTGAACAACAACTCACTAATATAGTTAATACGGTATCGGCTACTAAAAAAACAGCTGTTGCTCTAAAAGAAGCTAATACAATAGGATCAGCTTTAAATCCAGCCGCAGCTGCTATATCAGTTGTTCAAGACAAATTACAAAATAAAATAGAAAAAGAAATAGAAGATGTTAAGTCTGCTAAAGATGCTTTAGGACCAGCCGTTGATGGGTTAGGAAATTTTATTGGAGACACTAAACAAAAATTAGCAAAGGCTATAGCGGATAAGAAGAAAAGAGATCAGCTTAAAAAAGATAGAGAAGAAGCTTTAAGAAATTAGAATTAAATTAAAAATGTTATATTTATATAAAATAGGAGTTAGTAATGGCAAAATCAGGTAAATTATTATCATTAATTAAAGAAATAGTCAAACAAGAAGTTAAAAAAGAAGTTAGACAGATATTTATTAACGAAGGTATAAAATCAATGGCAAATAGTGTTCCTCTAACAGAGGAAAGTGTTGTGGAAGTTTTGCCTAAAAGAAAACCTAAACCAAAAAAAGAAGTAACATATACCAAAAATCCTATATTAAATGATATTTTAAATGAAACTGCTAATGGCGGTGAAACCGATGAATATCCATCAATGGGTGGTGGAACATTTGATAGTTCAAAGATGGCGCAGGCTATGGGTTATGGTGGTATGCTAGGCAGTGCTGAGGATAAAAGAAAGATGTCAGCTATACAAACAGCACAAGCAGCAGGCGCTGATACATCAAATAAAGCGGTTCAAGATGTAATGGGCGATTTAACAAAAGATTATAGGGGCGTGATGAAAGCTTTAGATAAAAAAGATGGTAAGATATAATGTCAACACTTGAAAAAGATTTAGATCCTAATGTATTTATAGGTGTATCCCTACCTTTAAGTCACGGAGATCAAGGATTTTTTGCAAAAACAAAAACAACATTAGATCAAGCTCGTTCTAATATTAGAAACCTTTTACTAACTATAAAGGGTGAGCGATTAGGAAATCCTACATTTGGAAGTAACTTATACAGAGTTTTATTTGAGCCAGATGATGGAAATATTGCAAGTAGTATAGAGGAAGCCATAAGAGAATCTATGGGTGAATGGCTACCGTATGTAAATATACAATCAATTGATGTAACTACAAGCGGCGAATTAGAAAATGCTGTCAATGTTAGTATGAAATTCACAATAAATGTAGATCAAAAAGTTGCTCAATTAGATTTAAATCTAAAAAAGGGTGATTTGAGTGTAGGTGATGGAGCTACTGAAACCACTGTATTAAATGAAGATACAGGAGAATATGAAGATGTTAACGATTTTGAAGTAAATCCATTCTACGACTTTTAACGGAGATAATAAATGCCTTATTCAGTTTCTAAAAAATCAGTAAAAGAAGTTAGATATTTAAATAAAGACTTTTCTTCATTTAAAGCTAATCTAATTGAATTTGCTAAAGTTTATTTTCCAAATACATATAATGATTTTAATGAATCATCACCAGGTATGATGTTTATAGAAATGGCATCTTATGTAGGAGATGTTTTATCATACTATATAGATAATCAATTTAAAGAAAGTTTATTAGCTTTTGCTGAAGAAAAGAAAACCGTATACAATATGGCACAATCATTTGGATACAAACCAAAAGTAGCTTCTCCATCTTCAGGTATAGTAGAAGTATTTCAAACAGTGCCTGCTATATCATCGGGAACAGGAGCAAACTATACAGTAAAGCCTGATTTAAGATATGCTGTAAAAGTCAATGCTGGTGGAACTATGGGATCTAATACAGGAATAAATTTTAGAACAGTAGAGGATATTAATTTTAAATTTTCTAGCTCTTACGATCCAATGGAAACTTCTGTATACGAAAGTGCTAATAATGTTCCCACTACCTATTTACTTAAAAAATCAGTAAAAATAGAAAGTGGAAATACAGTTACAGAATTTTTTAGTTTCAATGCTGCTGAAAAATATTCTAGAATTAAATTAGCTAATGCCGGAGTTACTGAAGTTATTTCTTGTAAAGATGATGATGGTAATGATTGGTATGAAGTTGATTTTTTAGCACAAGACACCGTATTTCAAGATATGGAAAATACAGAACTTAATGATCCCGAACTATCTTCTTACGCTGACCAAGCACCTTATTTAATGAAGTTATTAAAAACTTCTAGAAGATTTGTAACATTTGTAGCTACTGATAATAGAACTGAGATTCGTTTTGGGGCTGGTATATCAGATTCTCCTGATGAAGAGATAGTTCCTAATCCAAATAATGTAGGATCTAGTTTGCCCGGATCGCCATCATATCTGAATACTTCATTTGATCCATCTAACTTTTTAAACACAAAGACTTATGGTCAGGCACCATCCAATACTACATTAACTATAACTTATAGATACGGAGGTGGTGTAAATCATAATGTTCCAGCAAATTCTATACAAAGTCTAACTTCTTTTAATCTTACGCTTGATGAAACTGGATTAAATGCTGGATTGGTTACTACATCAAAAAATTCTTTAGCTGTTACTAATCCTGATCCTACTTCTGGTGGTAAGGGTGCTGAAAGCGTAATTGAAGTTAAACAAAATACTTTAGCTTACTTTCAAACACAACAAAGAGCAGTCACTAAAGCTGATTACATAACAAGAGTGTATGCTATGCCACCTAAGTATGGTAATATAGCAAAGGCTTATATAGTGCAAGACTCACAAATTGATCCTTCCGCTGGAACAATAGGAAACACAGGAGTAGCTGCTAAAAGAATTGAAAATCCATTGGCACTTAATATGTATATTTTAGGTTACGATGCCAATAAAAGTTTAACATCTGTAAATCAAGCAGTTAAATCAAATATACAAACTTATCTAACTCAGTTCAGAATGATTACCGATGCTGTAAATATAAAGGATGCTTATGTTATTAATGTAGGAGTTAAGTTCAATATACTTGCAAAGTCAGGATATAATAAAGAACAAATTGTTCTACAGGCTATTGAGAGAGTTAAGGAATTTTTTGATATTGATAAGTGGCAAATTGGACAGCCTATAGTATTGGCAGACTTAGCTTATCAGATATCGTTGGTTGACGGAGTTTCAGCAGTCGTTCCGCCTGAAGATACAGATCCTTTTTCAAGCACTAATGACAGGCCACCGGTTACAATCGTAAACAAATTTGCTACATCTGCTGGTTACTCTGGTAACTTGTATGACATAAAAACGGCTACTAAGGAAGGAGTTATTTATCCGTCTATGGACCCAAGTTGTTTTCAACTAAAATTTCCAACTACTGATATTGAAGGTAAAGTAGTCGGCGATTCAGCGGGAGGTTAATAATGCATTACTTTATTTATCCAGAATCGGATACAACATTATATTCAGCTTCAGGAAGTATGAATACTGGCTTAGATGAGATATTAGAAATAAGAAAAGATGTTGATGATAGCGGAGTTAAAGCTAAAGTTTCTCGAATACTTATGAAATTTGATTTGGCTTATATTTCATCATCTATAGTCAGAGGATTAATTACAAACCCAAAATATTATTTAAATCTTTATGATGCTAATCCAACCGATTTATCTATTAGTCAATCACTGTGGGCTTATCCAGTAAGTCAAAGTTGGGATGTCGGAGAAGGGTTTAGATTTGATAGTCCTGGAACAACAGAGGGTGCAAGTTGGAATTACAGAACTAGCGCAGACACCGCAGATTGGTGGTTAGAAGCTTCTGCTAGTTTATCAGGTTCTGTTGCGCAGGGTGGAACTTTTCATACTAATGTATACGGTTCGCAATCATTTAGTTATGGTTCACAAGATATGAGGATGGATGTTACTCCTATTATAAATAAATGGCTTGATGGAACTTATGCTAATGAAGGATTTGTTATTAAAAGAAGTGGAAGTTTAGGTAATGGCGCGGCTGAAGCAGATGCGTTTATATCTGGCTCAGGCGAAGAGGGAAATAAGAAAAAATATGGTAATTTTTCATTCTTCTCACGACAAACAAATACAATCTATCCACCAAAATTAGAAGTGGAGTGGTTTGATACTAAATGGTCTACTGGTAGTTTAAGTGCTTTAGATAGCGATGAGTTAGATGATTTAGTTTTTTATATGAAGAATATGAGGGATAGCTATAAAGAGAAATCTAAAATTAAGTTTAGAGTTAGTGGTAGAGGAAGATATCCTACCAAGTCTTATTCAAATACTTCTTCAGCTTATTTGACATCAAAGTATCTACCAAGTGGAAGCGTAGAAAGTATCGGAGGCGATGGAGTTTATTACTCTATAATAGATGATGATACTGCTGATGTTATTGTTCCATTTGGAACAGGCTCACTTGTGAGCTGTGACTCTAAAGGTAATTATTTTAATGTGTGGTTAGATGCTTTTCAGGCAGAAAGATTTTATAAGTTTGAATTTAAAGTAGTCAGCGGTAGCGGAACATCAGAAGAAACTATTCAATATTTTGATGATAATTTTACATTTAAAGTTGTGAGGTAAAAATGCCATATACAAAAAAAGAACTTGAGGATTTAGCCTTTTATCAAAATTTAGCTAACGCTGATGAACAAGAATATTTAGTAAAAAGAGAAGTGATGATGAACAGAATGGAGATTTCGGGTTCTGCTTATGATGGTAGTCTTTTGACTAGAGATAAAAGCGGAGTAATTCAAGCGTTTGAAAATCCTTATACAGGCGAATTATATGAAGATGAAAGCACAGTTCTTTATGTTAATAGGACAGTTGAACAATTAAAAGATACTGATGAGATTAATGGTATTATCGATAGAGAGTTAAGGGAGTTATAATGTCAAGCCAACTAAATGATATAGATAAACAACGATTACTTCGTGGCATTACCAAAAAGATTGGAGATAAACCTTATGAAAATGGATATTGGGGCGAAGGTGGTAATGCAGATAGAGATTATGTTCTTGTAGAACTATTGGATGAAGCTGGCAATTTAATTGAATATAGAGACATAGTAAAGTATGATGCTATTGAAGGTATAAATGAAAATTTCATAAAATTAAGTCCATCATCTCACCTAAAATTATTTGGTTACGAAACTGGTAAATTTAAAATTAGATATAGATTTGTAAGAAATTTAGCTGGTAAAGAAGATCCTGTTTTACTCAGAACTAAAAATGGATTTGAAAATGAGATATATCCAATTGCACAATTTCCTGCTCCGGAAAATATATATGTAAATGATGAAGGTAAGATATTCAATAAGAATAAAGCAGAATATGAAAAAAATCCAGATGCGGCTGAACAACTATTAATAGAAGATTATAAATATAAAATTGAAACAATTTCTCCAACAAGAAAAGAAGTTAGGTTATCAGCTAAGAATATTTCAGATAGTTCTTTGGGTGGATATAACTATCAGACAGATTTTTTAAAATTACAGGAATCTATTAGAACAGAAAACATAGATGCTGAGATAGGGTTTAAAGGATATGAGGTAATAGGACCTCCTGGACCAGGCGCAAGTGCACTAAGTCCTCCGGAAACAAAAATTGAATATGATAACTCTCAAATAATAAGAATTACTCCAACGGATGGTGGGTTTATATTCACAGAAAATATGGTAGGTGGAACTATTAAACTTCCAAATGCTTATCTTACAGGTTATCAAAATAGTAAAGTTCGCACAAATTTAAATGCAATAAAAAATGCAGAATTAGAAAATGTTACAATAGATACAAACACAGGAACTCCCGCTACTATAAATGTTGGTTGGGATAGTAGTCTACACAGCGATGCTGTTGTATTAGATGATTGGACTACTGGATATTTTAATTATGGTGAACCTCACGCTGGAAGTAGTGCTATTGGATATCACGCAAAAATTGTAAAGGGTGAAGGTAATAGTGGTGGTAATTGCATAAAATTCATAGATCAAAATAATTTATATCAAGACTTTGAAGCTTGGGATGGTGCTAGTGGTCATAGACTTATGCAAATTGGACAAACTATGCCATCATTGATTAATTTTGGTGCTGGAATAGGCGATACAATAAATTTTAGATTAGATTTAAAGAGTAGTGTAGCTGGAAAAGGAGTTAATGTTCAATTAAAATATCCCACAGAAAGATTTATTGAGTCTGAGCCAATTTCTCCACCAGATGGATATTTTAATCCATTTGCATCGCCACCAGCAGAAACAAAGCCGATAAATATACCTGAAGGTTATTTAGAAAATAACGAATCTAATGCATCAACTATAGAAATTAAACCTCCATTGACAGAAGCAGAGCTCATACCACATTTTGGCGTAACAGCCTTCAGCGGAGAAGTAGGCCAAACTACATCAGATTTTGGTGGAGCGGGAGCTTGGGCAATCGGAATCATATCACCAAGAATCAATACAGGAATAACTATTATTCCTCGAAAATGGGTATGGATTCCAAATATTGCAAAAGATCCATATTGGAAAAAGGGAACGTTAAGCGAAGATGGTGAATGGGAATGGTCAGGTGCTCAATGGGTAACAAAAGGTGCAGCAAATAGTCCTAATGCTCCTGATGGAACTGTCAGTAGTGTTCAGTATTCTGGAGAGAATGTTGTTAATGGTCATCCGTATCAAACAGAAAATGCTGGACAGCCTAAGTATCAAAGGATAAATAATCAAGGTCAAAATTTAGGTTGGCAAACAGGAACAACGAATGGCGATGGTGCATTTTTATTTAAGGATGATTTAGTTTGGGAAGTAAAACAGGTAGAATTTACAGTAAGCTCGAATAAATTAGTGTTACATAGATTTGAAGATTTATTTCCTGCGGTTAGGAATGTAACCACAACTCAAGTCATTGATGGAGAAACATTTACAGTTTCTTTATTCGATGACATTTTTAGATATGGATTTATACAGAGTGTTTCTAGACTTAGAGATCCCGGATCAGACCCAACGGCGAGCACAGGAGATGGAGTTTGGCGAGAACATTTTGTAATATTTTATAGTAATGGAACTGGCGCTGAAGATCAAAATAGAATTTTTATAGCAAAGCTATTGGGACAAGATTTGGATAATATTACAAACCCGAGAGGTGGTCGTAAGATTACGGATTATAATAAAGGTCTAAGAGCTTGGATAGACATCGATGAGGGGTTTAATGACGCATTAAATTCTGGAGATGGTAAGTTTGAGACTTGGTTCGATAGAGGAAATGGTAAGAGCTGGAGACATTTTTTTTCAATACTTGGTAGTAACCAAGTATATTTAGTAAAGGATGGAGATGGTGATTTTTATGAATCTTCTACTGCTGACGATTCTTTCTTTGCAGAATGGGGTAATGGATTTGGTAGAACAAGACCATTTGATGATGCTTTTGAAGGATTGCCCGGAGAATATGAGGTTGCATTTGCAGAGAATTCTGGCTTTTCCGATAAATTCACCGGTATAATCGGAGACCAAGTCTATGTAGCGAAAAGCGGAGGTCAGAACTCTACACCTATAAATAGTTTTTTCTTTAATGCTGGTATTAAAGGAACTGAAGGTGAGGATATTATATTTGGTAGTAGAAATCCAGGCGCTGATAATTATAATCAATTTGCATTATATGATGATGGTAGTAGTGAATTTAGTTACGATTTAAATCCGACTAAGGATGGAGCTTTGAGCGTAGGAGAACAATGGATTTGGGACGGGCAAGCAGCTGTTTGGGGTTCGAGAGATAATGTTGCGATAAGCTATGTTTATAAAACTATAAGTGAACCTGCATATGCTCCAAATGCTGGTGGGTGGAATACAGTAGAGGTGGAGATGGATATACCATCCGATTGGTTTACAACTGCTGAATTTTTCTTACAGATAAGAGGAGATAATGCTTGGGATACTGCGAAAGGATTGACTATAGATAACTCATATGGAATATCGTGGGTTGATAATTTATTTATGGATTTTACATTAAATTCACAAGAAACAAACTTACCAATATACGCAGATTACGAAGCTAATATAGTTCAAGTTCAGCAAGAAGGAACTCAAGTAATGGTAGACAAGCATTGGAATAATGCTGGTAGAGAATTAATTAATACAAATGAAAATGTTACTGATTATGAAGAGGACAGCAATCCAATAAATTTTTCAAACTTTTCAGTTTCTTATCTTGTATATAATCCGTATGATATGAGAACTTATCTAAAATTCGGAAATAGGATGCTTTTAACTACCAATTTCAAAAAAGATTTTGTAACAATGCCGTATCCATATTCAGTTGTTTATAAGTTATATGAACCATTACCAACTGATATTGAAAGATTAGACGAGGTCGTTGTTGTCAAAGAAATGGCTGATGTTATTGAAGAAGATATTGAAATTATAGATTTTGTTGATACGGAAATTGGCGATGTAGTTTTAAAGTCTCCGGATATGATGAATGCTGAAAGTCCTATACAAAGAAGAACTACCGATTATGTAAGTCAGACTGAAATTCTAAGTGAAGATACAACTGTATCAGGTTTATTAAGAGATGAATTTTTAAGTCAGAGTATGGATAGTGTTGAAATAAATGTAGACTATAGCAATTTTAAGAATTTTATAAATTTTAGTTCAGTAACAAAGAGGATTCAGAATTTTAAATATAAATTAACAGAAATCGAAAGATATACTACAATAAGCTCATCTTACAATGGAGTTAGTGGGTCTACGGCTGATGTTAAATTAGCTTTATCATCTATTGACGAATTAAAAAATAATTTTGATGGATTTGAAAAGTATATGTATTTTGAATCATCATCATATGTTTCAAGTTCTCTTGGAGAGTTCTTTAGTAACGCATATCCAAAAGTTTCCGGAACAGGAACCGTAGGAGATGAGTATGTCTTAGCACATACCACATCATCACAAGCAGCTGCTTGGTATAATACACAACATAAAAGCGGCTCTTTATATGATGAAAATAGCTTTAATAAGCTAAGTAGTATCATACCACAGCATATAAAATTTGATCCCGGTAATAAAACCTATGTAGATTTAGTAAATATGGTAGCTCACCATTTTGATAATATATGGATTTATATCAAAGCTATGGGTGATATACACGACAGAAGAGAGAAGTTAACAGAGGGTATGTCTAAAGAATTGTTTATGAGTGTTGCTAAATCATTGGGATGGCAATTAAATGATGGTAAGGATACAATTTCTCTTGCTAGATTTGCATTGGGTAAAGAGGTTACTGGTTCTTCATTTTCAAACTTGTCAAGTGTTCCGGAAAGGGATGTTTCGAGAGAAATAATGAGTCGTATTGTTAATAACATGCCATACTACTTAAAGAATAAAGGAAGCGTTAGAGCTATTAAAGGATTGATAAGTGCTTATGGAATACCATCTACAATTCTAAGAGTTAAAGAGTATGGTGGACCTGATTTGCCAGATAATGCTTCTCCTCAATTTGAAATTGGAAGAAAATTTACAAAGGCTTTAGATTTTAGAGGTGCTCAATTTGTTAAAACTCCTTGGGTTGACGACTCTTCAACGGGAAGAAAGCCTGATACTATAGAATTTAGATTCAGAACTCCTACGGGCTCAAATCAAATATTAGTTGAAAAGGCTCCAACTAGCCCTAATGTATCTTCTAGTTTTTTCATTAGACTAAAAGATAATAATTCAATAGATAATTACGGCTACGTTTCCTTTCAAATTAGTGGTTCTGATGGATTAAAGGAAATGTCATCATCTAACTTTCCTGTATATGATAAAGATTTCTTTTCTGTAATGGTTAGAAGAACTTCTGGAAGCGATAATCCAAATGTATCTCAATCATTTGAACTGCATGTAAGTAAATATGATGCTAGCAGAAGTAAAATAAATTTATATTCTAAATCTACGATGGTAACTGATATAGCCGCATCATCATCATACAACCAAAGTTGGAACAATGATGGGGAAATTTATATAGGTGGTAGTGGAGATATAGTAGGTGTCGGTGATCAATTTAGTGGTTCTATGATGGAATATAGACATTGGACAGAGGTATTAAACACCGGCTCTTTTAGAAACCACGTAGGAAATCCAAAGGCTTATAACGGAAATTCTATTTCATCTTCTTATAGTAATTTAATATTAAGATATTCATTTGATGATAATAACGATTTAAGCGCAGATACTGATGGTATTAGAGACATCAGCGCTAATTCAACCAATGCATATTCAGGATCTCATAGTGGATTTACAGGAAACTTTTTCAGTAATGTTGTAGATGAAACAAAGAGTAATATACCGAGCATCGGTGCTATGAGAAGAACCACCAATAAAATAAGAATTGAAGCAAACCCAATTAAAGCTGGATTTAATTTGAATGCTAAGCATAGAGCTACAGTAAGTGCTTATGATACCGCTCCGAATGATTCAAACAAAGTCGGTGTATATTTCGCACCAACAGATGTAATAAATACAGATATAATAGAATCTGTAGCTAATTTAAATTTTGATAACTTTTTAGGTGATCCTAGAGACTTGCAAGAATTAGAATATAGAGGATTAAAGCATGTTGCTGATAATTATTGGAAAAAGTATAAGTCTCCAAATAATTTTTGGGATTATATCAGACTAATAAAATTTTATGATCAATCTCTATTTGGTCAAATAAGAAAAATGATTCCTGCTAGAGCTAAAGCAAATTTAGGCATTTTAGTAGAACCTAACATATTTGAAAGAACAAAAGTAGTAATAGGTAAAACTCCTAAGTTTGAAAACTTCTACTATAGCTCATCTATAGATATAGGAATTGATTTAATTACGATATCATCTTCATACAATCACGATAATAGATACGAAGTAACAAAATTTTCTGCATATGATGGAAGAATAGATATGTATAGTTATGAATCAGGCTCTTCGGTTTATAATATTTCAGGATCAGCTCCTAATTTTGAAGGCTCATCTTCAGAATTTTTAGATAGTAGTTATGAACTATCTTTATGGCAGAGATTGAATAGGCCTGATAAATTTTATGCTACAGCTTCGGTAACTTATGGGGATACAAAGTATTTTGAAACCTTACAACCTGTGCTTTCGGGATCAGTTGTGAGAGGTAATAATCAACGGATGGAAAAATATTATACAACAGCAAATAGTGCTTCGATTGGTAACTTTTTCTCTTCATCCTTTTACAATGTCGATACTGATTATTTACTGAATGATGTAGAAGCTAGAATACGTTCTTACTTTGAAGGTGTAAAAAATACTGCATTAACTACATTTGATGGAGGTCCTCCAATTGAGATTACACTTACTTCACCAACGAAGCTCGTAAAGAAAGCTCCGGGAGAATCATCATTAGATACCGGAGAAGGAACAGTTGCTAAATTTAAACCAAAAAGGCGTAAGAAAAATAAAAAAGTTTTCTTTAGTAGAGTAAATGTAAAACCAAGAAATGCTGAGCAAGCAATTGAAGAAGCTAGAGAACAAAGTGGAGGACAACTTACTCCAACGCAATTTACAACAGCAATAGACAGGTTTAAGCTTGGTGCTGGTATTACAGGTAAAAAGAATAGTAAGAAGAGAAGGAAGAAAAGAAAGAAGAAATTTTTTAGATGATAGAAGAAAAGGTTAGAAAATAGAATATTAATTAATAAAAATTTGATATTAGTATATTTATATATGAATCAAATTATACAAAATCCAAACATTTAAATTAGGAGTTATCTTATGGGATTTCTAAATAACACAACAGTTACCGTTGATGCTATTCTTACCAAAAAAGGTAGGGAATTATTAGCACAAGGAACTAACGCTTTTAACATAACAAAATTCGCTTTGGCAGACGATGAGGTTGATTATAGACTTTTTGATGTATCTCATCCAAACGGTTCTGATTTCTATGGAGCTGTAATTGAAAATATGCCATTATTAGAAGCTTTTCCTGATGAAAATCATATTATGAGATATAAGTTGGTAACATTACCAAAAAGCACTAGAAAGATGCCTATTATTAGTGTTCAGCCAGAGAGTGTAACATTTAATGCTGGTGGTGGTTTAAACCAACCTGCTACAGTAATTACACCTACAACTGCTAATGTCTCTGATACATCTTATACATTTATTTTACATAATCAATCAGTAGCTACAATGACAGTTGTAAATGCAGCAGGCGCAGGTGGTGCAGGAGCAACTACACCATTTTTCTTAGGCGATGACGATGTTCCAAATAGTAAAACATTGGTTGCATCCTCTGTTAGAATTGGTGTGATTCCTCTATCAGTAGGATCTACCGCAACAGGAAAATCAACACAATTAACAATAATTGGTAACGATACAGGTGCTACAATATCTATAACAGTTACTAATAAAGTAATATTAACCGCTGGCTTTAATGCTGGTTCATTTGGTTAAAGGAGTAATTTATGTCTATTTATAAGGAGTTTAATATAGTTTCAGATGCAAGTCCTGAATCAGGTGATGTGGTATCAAATGCGAAAGATATAGTTTCTTCTGGAATGTGGGGTAATGGTGCAGCTACAATAACTGCTTATTACACATCATCTACACAATCAGGAAGTTCTGGAGATCATTACTTAGATGTTTATTCTGAGCATCCAGTTACAACACCTACTGCTAAACCACAATTTTCAATTGCATACGCTCATTTTAATGGAAGTGGTTCTTTAGGAAAAGCTGGAGTTGTTGGGAATAGGGCATCAGCCGCTATTTATAGACAATTATCTCAAACACTTTTAGGTCCAAATATTAGTCAATTTACATTTGCTGGAAGCGGAGCTCATGTAAAACCAAAATATGTATATGCTATATCAGTTGCTAGACAACAACTTAGAGAAAAGATGGATCCCGGCAACTGGGAATTAGAATTAAGTGGTAGTGATACTCTGTTGGGCTCAACTGATGCTAGAATTAAATTAATTGACGACAGTGGTGCTACTACTAATCCTACTGTAAATCAAGGTGGTAGGGTATTTAATGTCGTTAGTGGTTCTATTGCAACAGGAACTGCAGTTACTAATACAACTGCTGTCAATCAGCCAGGAGGTTCATATGGATTATTTTATCCCGACTTAGGTATTATAATTTTAAATGGTCCTGTATTAAATGCTTCTGCTTCAATAGGAACAAATACTACATCTAATGATTTAGGTGGAAATAATGATAAGTTTTTTAAGAAATTTGTCGGTGGTGCTAAGTTTCAGGCAAGAAGAGAAGAAGTAATTACATCACAGCATTACTTTTGTAGAATACCAAACAAAGAATTTAACTTTAGTTCTAATCCAACATTTGCTACTGCGTCTGATGGATCTCTAACTCAACCGACATTCTTTAAGAATCCAAAAACATTTATTACACAAGTTGGATTATATAATGATGACGGTGAATTACTGGCAGTTGCTAAGTTGAGCAAACCATTACTGAAATCTTATTCGAGAGAAGCGATTATCAAAGTCAAATTAGACTTCTAAGATTGGGAGACAAAGGTCATGTTTAAAAGGCTCGACCCGACAGATGTAGATAAAACACCGTTTAAAGTTTACAAACAATTTACTTTAACCGAAGCTGATAGTGGTAGTTATGTATATAACTTTAGAGCCATAAGTGGAAGCCATAGGGGATTTACAACTGCATTAGCTCAGAAAACCTCATATCACACAGAAACTGATTCACCTCAACATTTCTATCATATTCCATCATACTTTATGATTAATAATAGATATTATAGACAAAGAGGTTCCGGCATAAGAAGAAGCTTTGCCTCTATAAACCCGTGGAATAATTTTGCTTCAAATCAAGCCGAGCAATATAGGTTATTGCAAAAATCAGCATCTATAATATCAGTTCCTAAAGAATTATACGGAGAAAGAATTAAACCATATTCAATAGAATTAGAAGATGACAGCACTAGTGCTACGGTTACGATAGTAGATGATGGAAAAGGTAACTTGTATGATTCAAGCCTTTCCTCTAGCTTTGCATTATTTGCTTCGGGTGGATTTGCTGATGATGATAAAATTCACGCTACCGCTAGTTTCGCTGGTAATATTTTTTACGAACAAGGAGTGTTAGTTTTTACAAATACCGGCTCTAATTTTATAAATGTCGGAACTGGAAAAGGTTCTGATGGATTTTCTTTGAAATATAAGGCACAGGTTACAATAAATGAATACTCATACACATGCGTGTCTGGTGAAAATGAATTCAACTCTACAACCAATA
>Ga0209634_1000958_pt1 | contig 21795 bp, 19 predicted proteins | sample LinPmetageLP40_FD_184043 | JGI IMG/M metagenome (GOLD analysis project Ga0209634, IMG submission 184043) | Marine viral communities from the Pacific Ocean - LP-40 (SPAdes) (version 2) | ecosystem: Environmental > Aquatic > Marine > Oceanic | place: Pacific Ocean | collected 2010-08-26 | reverse complement strand
CCTGAAGTAATTGCTCCTGAAGTAATTGCTCCTGAAGTAATTGCTCCTGAAGTAATTGCTCCTGAAGTAATTGCTCCTGAAGTAATTGCTCCTGAAGTTGTTGCTCCTGAAGTTGTTGCTCCTGAAAGTTTTACTTCATTATTTAGTAAAAAAAATTACTCTATGCAAAATAGTGTAAATGATGTAAATACTGATAATAATACAACAGATATTGAAAAAATATTTAGACAATATGGAGGATATGATATTGATGATATAGATCCTGATAATTCATCGTCAGACTTTGGTAATTCATCAGATAATTCTATGTCATCGTCAGATGACGGTGCTTTATATTCACCAATAGCTTCTTCATCATTTCCTGGTATCGACGGAGCTTAATTAAAAATATTGAAAATAATTATAATTAAAATAAATATAATTATTATTAATGCCACATTTTAAAATAAATAATGTTAAATTAGTAACTTCGTGGAGTTTTAATTTGAATAAAAATCAAGACTGTACAGTATGTAGAAACTCTTTAAATTCATATAGTTTACACTCCAAATGTAATAATATAGTAATTATTTCAGGAACTTGCGGACATTCTTTTCATAAAGAATGTATAGAACCGTGGTTAAAAACGCAGGAAAAATGTCCAATATGTTCAACAAAATTTTATATTTCAGAAATAAAATAAATTATATTTCTATTTAATAATAATGTATTGTAAAGTTTCTATATTATTTGCTTATATTGCTGTTACTTATATGACTGCTTCTATATTTTATTTATCTTATACTAAAATTGCCGAAATAGGTACACCTTTTAAAGATAAACTAACTGAATATAAAGATTTAAATATTATATATAAAAAATCAGCAAATGAAAGAAGGATTATATTTTGTATTTCTTTAGTAGTTTCTCTTATAGTTGTAGTAATTATAAAACCTTTTAGTCTAATAGATAATGATACAAATAAATTAATAAAAAATATTCAAGATATTTATGTTAAAAATTTTTAAATTTAAAGACTATGTTGATATTATTTTTAATGTTTAAATATAAAAATAATATTAATGAGATTGGTGTAGATGAAGCTGGTCGTGGACCTTTATTTGGTTCGGTTTTTGCGGGTGCTGTAATATGGGATAATAATTTAGATAATGATATAATTAAAGATTCAAAAAAATTAACTAAAATAAAAAGAAAAAAAGCATTTGATTGGATTATAAAAAATATAAAATATTGGGGAGTTGGTTCAGCTGATCAGACAGAAATTGATAGTATTAATATTTTACAAGCAACCAAACTAGCTATGAATAGAGCTATAGATAATTTAAGAGAAAAGATAGATGATAGTACTTTACAAATTAAAAATATTATAATTGATGGTACTTATTGGGAAAAACATAATTTTGATTTTCAAGTTGAATCAGTAGTTAAAGGCGATACTAAATATTATTCAATAGCAGCCGCTTCAATATTAGCAAAAGAATTTCACGATAAACATATTTTAGAATTGGTGGAGAATAATCCTGAATTAGATACTAAATATAATTTAAAAAAAAATATGGGTTATGGAACAAAAGCACATATTGAAGGTTTAAATTTATATGGTCCAAGTAATTATCATAGAAAAACTTTTAAAAGATGTAAATAAATTTTCGTCTTTTTATAATATATAGATGACTCAACATTTGAGTGAAGTAGTAAAATTATTGGCAATAAATTACTATAAAAAGTGTCTACTAGAAGACGGAAACCTAAAACATATTTAAAATAAAAATAAATTATATATATGTATTATATATATATGACAAAAAAAAAAGTGTTTTTTTTATTTAGTGGTCAATCTAAAACATTCCCTTTTTCAATAAAAAATAAAAGGTGTTTAGAAATACTAAATAGTTATAATAAATACATTTTTACACAGGAATTTAAAAGTAAATACAATTATCAAGTTTTTATTTCAACTGATAACATTCACTTATCAGATACAATTAATTATTTTTCAAAAGAAAATATCGGAAATATTCATTTATTAGATACTAATTATTATTATAAAAACATTTATAGTAAAGTTAAAGATGTTTCATTTTATTTAAATAGTTATAATAAAAAAGATTTTGGTGTTTGTTGGAAATATGATAATAGTATTTACCAACATCATAAAATTCTGGATTGTTATAATATGATAAGAAATTCAGAACAATTTGATAATGTTGATTATATAGTAAGATTAAGACTTGATACAACAATCGAAACAGATATAAGGAGTCTAATAACCAAATTAGAAACTAATTCAAACTTACAAATTATTTTAGGATGGGATTTAGTCGCAATAGGAAAACCAGAAATAATGGATTGTTATTGTACTGGATTAGAAAATAACTATGGAAATTATCATTATAATGTTATTATTCCAAAAGAGTTACCTGTTATGAAGGATTATCATACAATAGACCGAAAAAGGTGGACATACGCACCTGAAAGACAATTATTTGAAATGTTATTTGAATATTGCAATAATAATAATCTTGATATTAATAATGCAATTTCGAATGGAATATCTGCTATCATAATAAGGGAAGACAATTGTTTGAAATGTTATTTGAATATTGCAATAATAATAATCTTGATATTAATAATGCAATTTCAAATGGAATATCTGCTATCATTATGAGATAGTTTTTTATTTAGAAAAAAAAAACATAAGTAATTTATATAATGAAACAAAAGTTTATAATAATACCCTTAGGTGGTTTAGGAAATCGTTACAAAAAAGAAAATTACATAAATCCAAAAGCCTTAATTACTACAAATAATAAATGTATAATTTATTGGTTACTTGATAATATTAAAATTTCTAATAATTACACTATTTTAATTCCCTATAATGAAAAAGAATATGAAAGTTTAGATTTAGAAACTAAATTACAAACGCGTTATCCTAATATCAAATTTAAATTCTTTCCTCTAAAAAACAATACTAGAGGAGCTGTTGAAACAATAAGCATTTGTTTACAAAAGTTTTCAATGGAAAAGATTATTTATCCAATCTTAGGTCCAAGCAAAGCTCTAGAAGAACAAGATGGTCCAGTTATATGTATAGATAGTGATAACTTTTATTTACAAAATATAATTGAAGAATGGAATGAAGAAAATAAAATTTTTGTTTTTGAAGATATACAAAAAAATCCTATTTTTTCTTATGTTAAAAAAGACGCTGATAATAATTTATTGGAAATAATAGAAAAAGAAAAGATTTCTAATTTAGCTTGTTGTGGAGCATATGGATTTTCTTCTATTTATTCCCTACATAAATACTGTTTAAAAATAATAAATAATCAAATTTATCAAAAAGATGAATTTTATACTTCGGGACTAGTTCAATTGATGCTTAAGGATAATATACAATTTAAAGTTAGCACAATTCTAAATAAAAATTATTTTACATTAGGAGTGCCTGAAAATTTACGGAAATTTGAAACAGTATTTTTACTAGATTTAGATGGAACTTTAGTTTCATCCGATCCGATTTATGTTGAGGTTTGGAAAGAAATATTAATTAAATATAATTTAAAAGCAAATGAAAACTTTTTTAATTATTTTATTAAAGGTAGAAGTGATGATCAAGTATTAAAATATATATTCCCTAATATTACAGATGCACTAATCCAGGAAATATCAATTCTAAAAGATGAATTATTTTCTCAAAAAGTAACAAGAACTGTTTTATTTGATGGTGTTAAAGAATTTTTTGAAAAAATTAAAAATTCATATATTGCAGTTGTGACAAGCAGTAATAAAAAAGCGGCACAAACTATCTTATTCAAAACTGGATTATCAAATTATGTAAATTTATTAATTGCCTCAGAAGATTGTATAAAACACAAACCTAATCGAGAACCATATAATAATGCACTTAAACAATTAGGGTTAAAATTCAAAAATATTATAATATTTGAAGACTCTTATTCAGGATACTCAAGTGCTAAACAAATCACATCTAATTTATTTATAAAATTAAGCCATGATAATTCACAATTTGAAGCTAACAAATTTAATGAATATAATGAAATAGATGATCCTTATAAATTAAATCAAAAAAAAGAAGGCGTAAAATTCAATGATATAATAAAATACTTACCTATAAAAAAAATCTTGAAATCATCCAAAAATTTAAAAACAGGTTATATTTGTAATATAGATCTTTATGACCTAATTTACAATGATAATACTAAACAAAGTGTAGTGTTAAAATTAAATAACGATGGTAATGTGCTATCAGAAACAGCTAAAAAATTAGATATGTATCAAAAAGAAGTCAAGTTTTATAGAGATATTTCACGTGGATTAAACATAAATGTACCAAAATGTTTTCATATAATAAACACGGAAAAATATCAAGGTATGTTATTGGAAAATTTATTATATTATAAAGGAGAATTTGACTGTAATTTAAATAATAATATTAAACATTTATTTACCGTCATAAAAGAAATATGTAGTCTGCATTTGAGATTTAAATTTGAAACATCAAATAACGTAATAGAATCAATGAAAGGATTGAATACTGTAAAAGAAATAACTCATTATTATGAATTAGTTAAAGTAAGATACTTAAAATTTAGAGAGCACGTAAAATATATTTTAACCAATGATAGTTTAGCAATTTTTGATAAAATTAAATCCAACTTTGAATTAATTGGAAATGAATTATCATTATATCCATTAAGTTTTTGCCATGGTGACTACAAAAGTCCTAATATCTTTTATAAAGAAGATAATGAAATTATAATATTAGATTGGCAGTATATACATTTAGGAAAAGGTGTTAGTGATTTAGTATTTCTTTTAGTTGAAAGTATTGATTTTGATGAAATTTTTTGTAATACAATTAGACATTTATATTATAAGTTATATTCAGAAACTGATCCATCATATAGTTATAACCAATTTGAATATGAATTTAATTTATCATTATGTATGTTTCCTTTCTTTGTTTGTGTATGGTTTAATTCTGAAGAAATAGATAAATTAATTGATTCTACATTTCCTCTAAGATTTCTTAGAAATTTGGATAAATATTACCAATATTATCTAAAAGATTTTAATATTAAAAAGACAAAAATTTAAATCTTCAACGGGTTAAAAGATGTAAATAAATTTTAAATATTATAATTATTATTACTATATAAATTATTGTGAAAAACTCTAGGTGGACTATTTTTAAATGATAATATTTGTTGTTTATTATAATTATCTATATTAGTGTTTGATGGTTCTATTTGACTAGATTCATAACTCCAAAAATATATTACAGTAAATAATATTATAAATACTATTACAGACACAATAATAATTATTTTGTGTAAATTATTTAAATTATGACTATTTTTTTCTTTAATATGTGTTGTTGATGTTGTTATTCTATCAAATATAATAACATAATCTTTTATTTCAGGTATAGTAGACGTAGTAGACGTAGTTATAGTAGACGTAGTAGACGTAGTTATAGTAGACGTAGTAGACGTAGTTATAGTAGACGTAGTAGACGTAGTTATAGTAGTTGTAATAGTAGTTGTAATAGTAGATGTAGTTTTACAATTAAAATTATAGTCATAACAACAATCATTTTGAACTTCACAATGATTATCACAAAAGCATCTATCACCAAATTTGTCCATTGTAAAATCTCTTGAATCACAGTTTTGAAAACAGTATTCTTTTTTGTAATAAGTAGTTGTATTACTTGGTTTTACAATTGTATCATTAAATATTCCTTTACAAATATTATTCTTAACCAAATAACCAGTACAATTAAACATTTTATCACATTTTTCACTACAAGAATTATTATTAAGTGTCAAATTAAATAGATAATGTTTATCCTGAGGTATAAAATTTGTAGGATTATAAAAAGATAAAATCATATTAATTATAATAAGATGAAGCATTATATATTAAAAAATTATAAATTTTTAATATATAAATCAATTTTTTTTATTAATATATATATATATATATGAATACTATTCAAAAACGTTTTTTAATGTTTTTAGGTGCTTGTATACCAACTAGAGTATTAATTGGATATTTGGGAAAAAAATATTACAATCATAAAAATATAAAATTTTTAGGATATATCACAATGATTATAAGTATTGGTTTTATTTATATTTTTACAATTGGTAGTAAAAGAGCTGATTCTCAATTAGAATGGAGCGGAGAGAAAAAAATTTGGTGGAATGATTTTAGAATAATTCATGGAATACTATATTTATTATTTTCTTATCATATTTTAAAAAAAAGTAAAGATGCTTGGAAATTTATAGCAATTGATACTACAATAGGTTTATTAGCATTTTTTCATCATCATAATGTAAATAATAATTATTCTAAACTATTTTAATGTCAAATAATATTTTAACTAAAATATTTAATAATTTGTTAAAATTTGATACATCTTTAGCGTTTTTAGTATCATTATATTTATTCTATAATTATTCTAAAAGTATAAAAAAATCATTATTATTTTCAATTAAATTTGTATTAATATTTTTATTTTTTTTAAATTTATTAAAAAATTGATATTTATTTAAATTAATATTATTATCATATTGTAATGGAATATGATAATACTAAACCGATAATTTTAACCAAAAATAAAAACAAAGAACAAAAACAGACATTTAAAGCAGTTTCAAAGACTTTTAGTAATTCAGGTAAAAAGAAGATAGATCCAAATGATGAACTACCAAAACAAGTATTTGTAGGTAAAGAAATTGGAAAAAAAATTCAACAAGCACGTCTTAATAAAAAAATCACACAAAAACAATTAGCAACAACAATGAATATAGATGCTAAAATGATCCAGAAATATGAAAACGGTACTGCTGAGCGTAATGGTAATATTCTAAATAAATTAGGAAAACATTTAGGGATTAAACTTACTGGTAAAGGCGTTTAAAAATTCATTTAAATAAAATGTATATATTATTAATTAATATTAATGAATAATGAAAATTTAAAAAAAAAATTTAATCAAATACCATATAGATTGAATGTGATTCAAACTATGATAGAAAATAAAATTGTTGATTCAATGATGGATTTTACTCAAGATATAAATCAATTTAAACAAGATAAAATAACAACTGAGGATATAAGACATATAATGCCAAAAAAATATATTGATTTTAATAAAGCGATTAAAGATCTTGGAGGAAAATTATTATATATTAAAAGTGGTTCTACTGGACATACTTTTAAGGGTATTTATCCTGTTGATAATAATGAAAATAAACCAAATTATGCTGTTAAAATAGTTGCGTATCCTCGTAAAGAAAATTATGGAGATATGTTTAATATTAAAAGACCAGAGAATGCTGAATTATTAATGATAAAAATTTTATCAGAATTTATTATAACAAAACAAACTCCACATATTATTTTACCAATTACAACATTTAATACAAGTATAAAACCATTTATTTCTTTACCAAAAGATAATATAGTAAATAATAAAAAATTTGATACATTTGTTAAAAAATATAAAAAACAAGAATATTATGATAATGTATCTGTTTTAATTTCAGAATGGGCAAATGCCGGAGATTTAATTGACTATATTAAAAAAAATTATAAAAATTTAAAAACAAAACATTGGAGAGGATTATTTTTTCAATTACTCTCAGTATTAGCAATAATTCAAACAAAATATCCAGGTTTTAGACATAATGATTTAAAAGCTAACAACATATTAATTCATAAAATACCTATAGCAAAAAATAATAATAAATTTAAATATAAAATAAATGGTCAAATTTATATTGTACCAAATATTGGTTTTCAAATAAAATTATGGGATTTCGATTTTGCGTGTATACCAGGTGTTGTAGATAATAATAAAGTAGACGCTGAATGGACAAATAGATTAAATGTTAACCCTGAACAACATAAATATTATGATGTTCACTATTTTTTTAATACATTTACAAGAAAAGGATTTTTCCCAGAGTTTTGGACCAGTGATTTAATTTCAGATAAAGTAAAAGAATTTGTTAAAAGAGTCATACCAGATGAATTAACAAAAGGTTCAAAAAAAGTAACTGAAAAAGGTAGATTATTATCAAAAAATGAGTATTTAACACCAGATCAAATAATTAAAGAAGATATATTTTTTAAAATTATGCGTATAGATTAGAATTATTTTCTGTTGTTTCAGCAATAGAATCTATTTCTATTTCGCTTTCACTTGTAATATTTATAGTATCAGGAATATAATTAAATATTGTTTCTGTTTGTATTTTATCAATTATATCATCTGATTTGTTATTAATAATATTATTGATATTATTTTGTTCATTATTATTTTGTTCATTATTATTTTGTTCATTATTATTTTGTTCATTATTATTTTGTTCATCATTATTTTGTTCATCATTATTTTGTTCATCTGTTTCTATATTATTATCAATTAAAGTAAAATATCCATTAATATTTTGTAAATTATAATTAGAAATAAATATATTATCTTTCATAGGAGTAAATTTAAAATTAAGTCTATTTATATTTTTTATATTATCTTTAAAACCTAAAATTAAAATATTATTAAATAATATTTCATTGTCTACTGTTTTAAATTTTAAATTTTTTGAAATAATAATATGATTATAATTAAATTTTGATTTTAAGAAAGACAATATATTTTGAATATCATCTTCGGATAATTTATTTATAGTATTATTTAAATTTTTATTATTAGGTTTAGTAGGTTTATTTATCATAGAATATATTTTATTTCTCGTAGTATTAAAATAATTATTAAAAGTGTTTTTTTTAATAGTAATATTTAAAAAAACATAAGATAGTAAACATATAAAAATAAACGTAATTATTTCTATGAACATTATAATATATATTTATTTATTAAAATTAATAAACGAAATATATTTAAAATGAAACTATTATTTATATTAATGATTTATAGACAAGAATATATTTGGATTGGGGGAAATAACGAATTAAGATCAAAAGTAAAATATTCAAAAAATGTTATACCAACAGATTGGAATTATGATGGGTCAAGTACAAATCAAGCCACAACTGAAAATTCAGAAGTTATTTTAAAACCAGTAAGAAGTTATAATAATCCTTTTCATTCAAGTGAGTATCCATGTAAATTAGTTTTATGTGATACTTGGGTTTGGGAAAATGATACTTTAAAACCTCATAAAACTAATTTAAGAATACATGCTACTAAAATATTCAAAGATAGTGATAATTATAACCCTTTATTTGGTATTGAACATGAATTTTTTATTACATCAAATGAAATTCCCCTTGGATATTATGGAGAAAAAACACCTAAACAAGGACAATATTATTGTTCTGTTGGTACTGGAAATGCTTTTGGACGAGACTTTTTAAATTTAGTATGTGATTTATCTATTAAAGCAGGGATAAATATAACAGGTTCAAATTTAGAAGTAGCGCCTGGACAAATGGAAATTCAACTATGTGAATATGGATTAAAAGCAGCAGATGATAGTATTATTTTAAAATATATATTAGATATTACAGGAGAAGCTAACAATTTAAAAGTAAATTGGAATTCAAAACCATTAAAAGGAGAGTGGAATGGCAGTGGTTGTCACATTAATTTTTCAACAAAACAAATGCGAGAACGGGATGGGTTAAATGTAATAATGGAATGTATGAAAAAATTAGAATTAAAACATAAAGAACATATAGATATATACGGTGACGATAACAAAGAAAGATTGACAGGCAGTCATGAAACATCAGATTTAAATAATTTTTCATATGGTTTTGGAAGTAGAAATACATCAATTAGAATTCCAACTAGTACTAAAATAAATAAATGTGGGTATTTTGAAGATAGACGACCATCATCGTCTGTAAATTTATATTTAGCAACAAGTAAATTATATGATACTTGTATTAATTAATTACCTTCTTCGTCTGCATCTTGTATTTCAGAAGAATTTAAAACATATGAATCCATTTCTTCCTGTATATTATAAGTTTGTTCGGCAACTTTTTCATCATCAATTTCACTAGAACTAACTAGTTCTTGATAATATCCTGATATTTGTAGTGATGGATTAATATAAGGAGTATCTGTTATTAAAATACTATTAAATTTTCTTATATTACTATTTTCTAATGGCAAATAAAAAAGATTAAAACAATGTAAAATAATTTTTATTATCATTAAAGATATATTAGTTTTAGATATAGAATCGCTATTATAAGATAAAAGTCTATTTAAATTCATAATATAATAATATATTAAAAAACTATCATTGTTATTTAATGTATTTAACACTTCCGTATTAATATAGTTTTTACTAATTATTAATTTAATATTATTATCTTCGATATTATTTATATTTCTAACAATATTAATATGTTTAAATATTTTTTTTTTACCTTCATTATTAACTGTTTTAAATTGTTTAATTTGTTTATTTATTTCTTCTATTAATTTATCTTCACTATTATATGTAAATTTATTATTATTGTTATTATTAATTTTTTCTAATAAGATTTTTGATTTAGCAATCATAAAATTTAAATTATTTACTCTATATCTTATTAAATTTGTTAATAATTCTTTATAATTTATATTTTCCATTTTAAAATCTTTATTTTTATAAGTATCATTTAAATGATATATATTTATAAATTTATTTTCTAATCCAAGATTTATTAGCATATCACGTAGTGAATATTTAACTTTTATATAAGATATACTATTAAAAGTTTTAAAATCTTTATTATCTTTAGAATATCCAATATAATTTTTAGTTAAATTATCATAATACACAAAAACATTTTTTACTTGATCATGATAATATAATACATCACGTTTAAAAAATGAATGATTTTTATCAAATTTTATTTTTTTATCGGATGATAAAATACTAAATTTATTTTTAATTTCATTTCCTAAATAATCATTCATTATTGTATATTTTGTATCTGTAAGTAAAACATTTTGATTATTTATTTTAATTTTATTACCTAATATTGATTTTAATCTATCAATAAAATCATCAATATAATTTATTAATTTATTATCAGTATTTTTTATATATCTATTTTGTAATTTTTTTAAAATATTTTTAGTTCTATTTTTAATTTTATTTTTATTTTTAAAGTAGATATTATTATTTTCTATTTTATTTTGTAATTTTTTATTATTTTTTTCATTTAAATTTTTTTCTAATTTTAATAATTCATTATTAGAATATTTTTTTTTATATATATCTATTTTACATTTTAAACATTGTGTAGTTCCTGGTTCAAAATCGTGATTATTACCAGATAAACAATATTCATTTGCTAATTTTCTTAAATTAATATATTTAATATTATTTATAATATTACTAGTTGAATATTTTTTATTTAATAAAGTTGAATATTTTTCATTACATTTTTTACATATTAATTCATTATTTTTAAATTCCCAATTATGAAATTTACCATCATCACAATTAGTTATATTAGTAATATTATTATTAAAAGGTAAAATATCGTACTTATCTAGTTTTTTTAACTGTGTATTGCAAAATTTAAAACTATTATATAAAGAAATATTTTTAGATTCATCAGATTCATTAAATTTACCAGATAAATCAAGTATTTTTTCTTTTTTAGTAATATAACTAATTTTTTTTGTCTGATTATCTATTTTTATTTTTGTCATTGATTCTTCTTCAAGTATTTTTAATATATTTTTATCATTATAAACTTGCTTTAATTTATGTGTAAATCTATTAACTATAAGTTCATAAATAAAATTTTTATTTTTTTCTAAATTAGCCTCCATAATTGAATTAATTAAATCAACTAATGTATGAATTATAATTTTTTGTGTATTATAATTTTCATTTTTATTTTCTTTATTCCATAACCAAATATTATTATTTGTTAATACACAACTTAGATAAAATATTACATATCCTAATAAAGGAATATTTTTAATAGATATTTTAACTTTATCGCTTATTCTAATAAATAAATTTTCAAATATATTTTTACCAATCTTATCATAAATAAAGTAATTACATTTTTTATCATCTTTAAAATTTAATATTTGACCTACATTAATATCGGTTATAATAATAAAAATTATATAAGATAAAACATTATTATATTTAATTAGTTTATAATAATCTGTATCTGTTGAATTTGTTAAAAAAATATCATCTTTTAGTTCAAAAAAAAATAAATTAGTTAAATCTTTATTAATATTATAATTTTCTGCATTATTTTTTACTCTATCTTTACTATTTTCTTTAATATATTTTGTATGTACTAAAATTAAATCAATAACATCTTTTACAACTATTTTTCTTCTTAATTTTATTGTAGGTATATTACCTATATAATAATTTAAATTTATTGTATAACAAATTTTTTCTAAATTTTTTTCTAAATTTCTTATTGTTCTTGTAAATTTACTATATTTAGGAATTTTTTCTAAATTTTGACTTACAGCTAAATTTGTAGTCTGAAATGTATCTAATTCTTTAACATATGTACCTTCATAAACATATTTTTTTATATTTAACATTTCATTACAACTTTTACATATAATTAACCCTTCGTCATTTGTTTTTACATATTGTTTTACAAAATTAAAAATTTCTTGATTTAATCGTTCTGTTTCGTTCCTAGGTATTTTACCTAATTGTATCCATTTCAAATAATGAGAACAAATAGTATGTTTATTTATAGTTGTATCTATTTTAACATCTTTTTCTTTTATTGAAATAATTGTTTTATCGCTAAGTTTTATATATTTACTTTCTGGTAATTTTATTAAATTTAATTTTTCTATTTTTTTATCAATTTTAACTTCTTTAAAAATTATATTTAAAAGTTGAGGGAAAATAGTATTTTTTAATTTTAAATTTATATTATTAAATCCAAAAAATTGTTTACTATATTTTCTAATATTATAATTTAATGTATAAATATCAAGATTATCTATTTGTTTTATTTTATTTAGTATATATTCAGATATAAAATCATAAAAAGTATTAAATAAATTAACTAACAATGTTTGTATATATTGTGATTTATTAATTGATGATACATTTTTATATTCATTTAATTTTATAATATCATTTTTATTATCAAATAACCAATAATATAATGTTTTTTCGTTTTTATCATTTATAAATGAAGTTTTAATTTTATTTAATAAATTTATATAACCATTTTTATTATATTTATCAGATACATTTTCAATATTATCTATATTAAAACATTCTAAATTTAACCGCGAAGGATTAAAAACAATACCAACTGTACGCAATGGTAAATTTTTATGACCAACTCTTAAATCTATTTTTCCTTCTTTAAAATTTTTAATATTTGTATAACGAACTGCTTGTATTTTATTAGTTGTTCTTAATGTAAAACCATCTTTACTTAAATCCTTATAATTTAAATAAGCATAATTTCTAGAATTTTCTAAATCTACTAAATAATCCAGATCTGTTGTTTGTTCCGATAGTTCTAGTTTTTGAATAATTTTAACTTCTTCATTATCGTTATATAATATAACTTCTCTATTTACGAGAGGTTTAAAAAATAATTCTTTTGCATCTATTTTCATTTTAGGATTCTTATCATAAAATTTTGAATGTAAATTTTTAATTTTATTTATTTTATTTATAACATATTTTATTTTAGTTGAATCTCTATCTTTTACATTTTCATCTAATTTTTTATCATATTTTTCTGTATTTTTATGAAATCTTAAAAAATCTTCTGTAATTGGAACTAATAAATTATTACTAAATAAAAAATCTATAAAATGATTATCATTGTATATTTTTTCTTCTTCTTCTTTATTTTCTTCTAAATAAGCGTAATATTCTTTATCTTTTCCTTTTTTAATATCATCTATTGTTAGTATACTTTGAAAAAAAGGAAAATCTAATAATTTATTTTTACTTGAAACAACAATTTCAATATATTTATAAGTAGCATTTTGTATTTCAGTTTCATTTAGTAATGCTATTACTTTATCTTTTTCATCATTTTCATAAATTACTTTAAAAATTAATGTTTTTAATATATTATGAAAATTATCTTTTATTAAAAAATATTCAGTTATAAACTCTTCGCCTAATAAATTAAATATTTCAATTGTATCGTTATATTTAATTGGATTATTTTCTAATATAATTTTTATTCTATCCATTGTATTAAATTTTTGTAGTTCTAATATATTTTTAATAATTGAATATATTTTTATAATTTTAGAATTATTTTCACTATTATAAAAATTTTCAATTTGAAAATTTGATGATTTTTGATTTTTTGTTGATTCTAATAAATTTGTAATAAATAAATCTCTACTTTCTTTATAATTATAACAAATACTAAAATAAATATAATATGCACAATAACGTTTACAAATATTAAATATAATTTTTTCTTTTGATTTTAATTCTTTAATTGTTTTTTTATCTATTATATTTATAAATTCTTGTATAATATCTAATATATTGTTATGATATTTTACAAAATTTTCGTCTTTTGAAATTTTATCAATAAATTTTTTGTTATTTAAAAATTTATTAAAGTTATCTAATATTCCATCAAAAAAATTATCAATAGTATTTAAATACATTTATTATTATAATAATAAAGATATAAAAAAATTTATTTAAATTTTTTTTCTATTGTATTTTATATATAAATATGTCTAGTAATACATATGATAAAAACAATTTACTATTTTTAACAGAAACACCAAATTTAAATAATATTCAAAAAGGAGGATATGTAGATAATATAGACACATCCGATGTATTTATTGAAAATATTAATTCTAATGAAGTAAATAATTTAGTTTCTATGTTAACATCTTCTATTAATCAAAAAGGTGGTTTATATAGTCAAACGTCAACTGTTAAAGACATAAATGTTATTAATAATTTAAGTGAAACTTCTGTAACCGAAAAAAATAATAATTATAGTGTTACATCAACGGTTCAACAAAATAATTTTAATACAATTTTAAGTCCAACCTCAGTCAATCAATTGGGAGGAAATTATAGTGTAACTTCAACCATTCGACAAAATGATTTTGACACTGTTGTAAGTCCAACATCAGTTAATAATCAAGAAGGAGGATATTTAAGTGCTACTACAAATACAGAACAACTTGAAGATCAATTAAGACAATTATTAGATAATAACGAAGACCAATTAGAAATTTCTACAAAATTACAAAAAGGTGGAGCTAAAAAATCTAGAAAATCTAGAAAATCTAGAAAATCTAGAAAATCTAGAAAATCAAGAAAATCACAAAAAGGTGGAGCTAAAAAATCTAGAAAATCTAGAAAATCTAGAAAATCTAGAAAATCAAGAAAATCACAAAAAGGTGGAGCTAGAAAATCTAGAAAATCTAGAAAATCTAGAAAATCTAGAAAATCTAGAAAATCTAGAAAATCAAGAAAATCACAAAAAGGTGGAGCTAGAAAATCTAGAAAATCTAGAAAATCTAGAAAATCTAGAAAATCTAAAAAATCTAGAAAGTCAAGAAAATCTAGAAAGTCTAGAAAATCTAGAAAAATGAGTGGAGGAAGTGATTGTGAACCATGCGAACCTTGTAAAAAAGATAAAAAACCAAAAAAGAAAAGAAAACCAAATCCAGGATTTATGGCTTTCCAAAAACTTAAAAAACACGTTGCTGAAAAATTAGGAATTCCAAATTCTGTAAAAGCAGCAAAAGCTGCTGGTGGTGCTTTACGCGCTATTAAAGAAAAACATCCAAACATTGATTCTATTGAAGCTTCTAAAAAAGCAATGGATGAATTTGATAATAATATGAGCAAATATGAAAAATTAGCAAAATAAGTTAATAAAGATTTTTAAAAAATTAAAATAAATATATTTTAATTTTTTACTATTATAATAAAATAATCTTAATGTAAAACAGTAATAATTTCGTCATCTAATATTTCTATAACTTGAGCTTTACGTGCATTACTTTTACCACCATTTATAGATTCTATATCAAAAGGTTTAAATGCACGTGATACACCATTATCTGCAAATTGAATAGCACCATCGCAAATTGAATTAAGACCGTGCTCTATTTGTGGAGTGTGGCCAACAAAAAGTCTACCAACATTATATGTTTTTTTTAATGGATTCATTAATTTTGAACATTCTTGATTACTTAAATTTTTAGGTTTAAATCCTATAATTCTTGTCCATATAGGTGAAATTTCATAATCTGTAAAAATATCTTTAAAATATTTAGGATTATCTAATTCATTAAATAAAAATAAACCTAATATTATATTTAAATCTTCAATTTGATAGTTATCCGCAATTTGCTTTACTATACCAGCATGAACAAACAAGTTACTACCTATAACGAGAGCGATCATTCTTGTACAAGCAATAAAATTTGCTAATTCGTTACCAGGAGCAAATTGTTGATTTCTTTTTTTTAAACCATCGTTAAATCTATCATTTTCATTTGGAATATTATTATCAGCAAATTCCATTACATTTTTATATGATACATATCTCAGATCATTTGAACTATTCATAATTTCGTGATTTCCTACAAGAGAATAAATAGCACCATTAAATTTAATAGCTTCATTATGTAAATTTGTCATAAATTTTAATATTTTAATATCTTCTGCTTTATCCCCTTCTAAATGTTGTCTATGACAATCATTGTTTATATTAGGTCTACAACTATCTATTTGATCACCTACTTGAACTACAACAGTATCCCCACCGATCCAGTTATGTTGACTATTTATTAAACCTGCTAAAACTAAACAATTTATTAGTTCGGCAAAATCACCGTGAATATCACCTATTACAATTATTCGTCTAGTAGCAGGTAATATATTTGGTAATCTTTCATAACCATTTTTACCACATATATTATTCCATGTTGTATTAAATTTATTAATATACTTTTCTTTTAATTTAACTTTTTTATTATTAATTGTCATTAGTAAAGATGAGAAAAAAATTGAATAATATTTAAATTTTTATTTAATTTATATATATTAATGAATTTCACAAACATGAAACCGACTATTTTTACCGAAAATGTATGTAGTTTTGAAGAAACAAATCTATACCAATGTTCTAATAAAAATGTTTGTCTAGTAGAAGATGAATATTTTGAAAAATACAATAAAAGAGATAATTTGATTATATTTTATTTCATCAACCTAGTTATATATTATATAACTATTGGAATCACACTAGTATACATATTTAAATTATTTAATAAATATATTTTTCAAGCATATTTAAAAGAGGTAACTAAAAATATGTATCAAGATTTTAATATACATTACCAAGATGATGAATATATTGATAATGAAAGAACAATAATTGAAAATCAAATTATAGATAAAAATTATATAGAAAAAAATTATGGTTCTTGTGAAGTAGTAATGAAAATTAACAAGTCTGAAACAAAAGTATATCTACAGGATGAAAATAATAATTTTAATCTTATTTTTACAAAAAATATTGGTACACACACTCTTGACAATGACGAGATTGTACCAGAATGGTGTACATCAACTGAAGAGTATTTTAAATGTAGACTAGAAAAACTTCTTGAAGATACGCGTATAGCTATCCCACTTGATTCTTTTTGTGCTATTAGTGGAAATTTAAATTTCCAAACTGAATCGTTTATTGAATTAGATAAACATACTAAAACCAATGAACTACTAATTGATATTCTAAAAAATATTTGTTGTAAAAGAGGATGGGAAAATAAATTTGTAATTACTCATTTGTTTAAAGAAGTGTAATTTTTAATTTAAATTATTCATTTAAATTATTCATTTAAATTATTATGAAAAGAAAAAATATAATCAAGTTTTTCTAATGTTTTAATTAACTCTTTATTTGTTATAATAAGTGGCGGTGCGATAAATAAATTATTATCTCTAAAGAATGTATATATATTATTTTCATTTATTTTTTTATTTATATTAATTATATAATTATCATAAAATTCAATACAATATAATTGTCCTATTCCTCTATAATCTTTGATGAGATGTGGATACGATAATTTAAAATATCGAAAATACGTTTCAAGAGTTTTTTCATTATTTTTTACTTGCTGAAATAATTCATCTGTATATAAATCTAAACAAGAATTTGCAGTAGCGCATGCTAATTGATGACCTGAATATGTTAAACCTGTATTTACTGGATCAAGTTTAAAGTTGTTAGAAAGTTCTTCTGATAAAATAACAGCACCCATAGGTACACAACCATTTGTTAAACCTTTTGCCATTGTAATTATATCAGGATTACCGTCATAATTTTGATATCCAAATAATTTACCAGTTCTACCAAAACCACTCATAACTTCATCTACAATAACTAAAATATTAAATTTTTTAGCGAGAGTTTCTAATTTTTTATAATAATCTTTAGGATAAACATAACAACCGGCAGTCCCCGAAGAACCTTCTAGTAAAATAGCAGCTATATTTTGATGATCTTTTTTAAAAATAGATTCTATTTTATTAAGACTTTCCATACCATTATTTATAGGATTGGGCATAATAGCATCATTATTAAATGGTATTTTAAAATGTAAAGTTTTATCATTACGTCTATTATCCCCTCCTAAATATGATGATAGATAAGTTGAACCACCATGAAAAGAATTTTCAAATCTTAAAATTCGAGATTTTTGAGATATATCTTTAAAATGTTGTTTTATAAAATATATAGCTGCTTCGTTTGCGTCAGCACCGCCATTAGTATAAAAAACCTTACCGTTTTTAATATTACATTTATCAATAAGTCTTGATGATAATTTTTCTCGTTCATCTGTCAAAACTGAAGGAGGAAAATATAGTAATCCATTATTAATGGTTTCAATCATTTTATTATTAATATATTTATTATTGTGTCCTAAATTAGTAACCATTAATCCGGATGTAAAGTCTATAATTTTATTATTATTATTATCATACAGATATACTCCTTTAGCATTTTTAAGTGTAAAATCTAATTTATTACTACTATTTGTATTAAACCAAGGTCTTAATGTTCTAATTCCTTTCCCAAATTTATTAATTACAGACATTTATTAGTTATAATTATTTTATATTTATATCGTTTTATTTTATTAAAAACGTTATTACATTAAATAATGAGCAATATTATTGTAAATGAGTTAAAAGAAATTAAACATAAAATAAATGAACTAGAGGAAAAAATTAATTTACTTTTAGAAAAAAACGAAATAAATACAGAAAATTGTAATAAAATGGGACAACATGTTGATTTTATAGAATCTGTTTATACTAAAGTTAAATATCCATTAGAATTTATAACAAATAAATTAAATTATTTTAGTAAAAAAGAATCAATACAATTACCAGAAATTAATGATAGTCAAAGTATTGAAATAGTTTTGTAAATATTGAAAGTACTTAAAATTAAATTAAATTTATTTTAATAATGGATAAATTTAATATAATTATTGGAAAATCTAATCATACATCAAATATGATTCAAGTTGATAAATTTAGTGTTTCAATTGGAAATAAAAAATTATATAATGATTCAGAATTAGTTTTAGCACCAGGTAATATGTATGGATTAATTGGTAAAAATGGTTGTGGAAAATCAACTTTACTAAAAATGATAAAAGATAATAAAATCCCTGTAAATAAAAATTTATTAATTTTATATGTTGAACAGGAAATTGAAAATACAGATAAAACACCATTACAAATATTATTAGAAAGTAATGGAATATACTTTAAAAATCAAAAAAGAATTAATGAATTAAATAAAATTATGTCTAGTGATAATTTTCAAAATATGGAAAATAGTGATTCTATACTCGACGAGTATCAAAAATTGGAAGAAGACATTTCGGGGATTCAACCTGAAGAAGAAGAAGCAACAATTCGTAAAATTTTAAGAGGTCTTGGGTTTTCAGATACAATGATGGAACAATCTAGTAAATTATTTAGTGGTGGTTGGAAAATGAGAATATCATTAGCAAGAGCTTTATATATAGAACCAGATATATTATTGCTCGATGAACCAACAAATCATTTAGATTTGGAAGCAGTTGTATGGTTAGGCGATTATTTGGAAAATAGTTTTATTAGCAAAAATAAAATTGGTTTACTTGTTTCTCACAATGTTGGATTTTTAAATCAAGTATGTACTAATATATTAAATATTGAAAAAGAAAAATTAGTTACATATAAAGGACATTACGGAAACTTTAAATATAACGTAGAAAAAAAATATAGACAAGAAAGTAAAGAGTGGAATAAATTAATGAAAAAGAAAAAAGGGAAAAGCAATAAAGAATTTACTAAACTAGTACTAAAATCGGGATTGTTGGAACCTGAAAAACCTTATAATGTTAATATAGAATTTTTTAAAGTACCTGAATATAATAATAATATAATTTCTGTAAAAGATATATCATTTTCTTATAAAAATAAATTAATTTTTAAAAATTTAGATTTTGGGTTAGATACAAGTTCTAGAGTAACTTTAATTGGTAAAAATGGAGTGGGAAAATCAACTTTACTAAAACTAATTGTAGGAGAATTAAAACCTAATAGCGGTGAAATAATTAAAAGATCTGGATTAAAAATAGGATATTATCATCAGCATTTTGAAAATTTTCTTCCAAAAGATAAAAATCCTATTAAATTTCTTGAAAGTATGGTTCCGGAAGATTTAATAACAGGAAATAAAACACAAACAGTTAGAAAATATTTAGGAACACTTGGATTAGAACCTAACGCTCATACATCATTAATAGGAGATTTATCAGGAGGACAAAAAGCACGAGTAGCACTGGTCAGTTTAATATTTCAAAAACCAAGTTTAATTCTTTTTGATGAACCTACTAATCATTTAGATATAGAAACAGTAGAAGCTTTAATAGAAGGATTAAAATCTTTTAAAGGCGGGGTAATGTTAATTACTCACGAATCTGAAATGATAACCAATTTAGATTCAGAATTATGGATTTTAGAAAATAATGGAATTACCTATTATAATAATAGTTTTGAAGATTACTGTGATTCAATTATTAATTAGAAATAAATATTTTTTTATATTCATTACTAGTATTTTTAGGAGATAACATTATCTTATATTTTTTCATATTATTTAAATATTCGTTATATTTTTCTTTGTTATCTAAAATTTTATAGGCATTTTCTATTACTTTGTTAATATTTGTCAAATCGTCATTTATATATAAAGGATAATCCGAACCTAGTATTTCATAATATACAGGTATTTTATTACAGATAAATATAGAATTAAAAAATAAACAAGTACTCAATTTTGTACTTGTATGTAAATTATAATAAAAATTATTTTTTAATAAAAAGTCGATATGAATTCCACAATAAGATGATTTATGTAAATTTTTATTATGTTTACCTCCTGTTGGAATATGTGTTATAGAATATTTGTTAATCGAATCGCTTAAAGAAAATTTATTTAATGAACCTAAATAATATATTTTTTTATTTATAATATTACTATTTTTAAATCTATTATCAAATTCATGATAAATAACAAAAAAATTTAAATGTGGAAAAAATTCTTTTAATATTTTTTTAATTGTATGATTATTACAAATTAGAATATCAAAAAATTTTAAAAAAAATAATTGTTTAATATATGAATTAATATTATCATTATTTATAAAAATATCAAGAGATTCATATATAAGCGTATTTTTTTTTT
>Ga0209634_1000957_pt1 | contig 21798 bp, 21 predicted proteins | sample LinPmetageLP40_FD_184043 | JGI IMG/M metagenome (GOLD analysis project Ga0209634, IMG submission 184043) | Marine viral communities from the Pacific Ocean - LP-40 (SPAdes) (version 2) | ecosystem: Environmental > Aquatic > Marine > Oceanic | place: Pacific Ocean | collected 2010-08-26 | reverse complement strand
GTTGGGTCAACTACTGTTAAAGTAGTTTCAAAATCGTCAACAGTTGCACCTTCAAACACAATACTACTATCTGTTAAATTTAATGCAGTAGCAATTAAACTCGTAATAGTAGGCGAGTTAAATGTTCCACCCGTTATAGTTTTATTTGTTAGTGTTTGTGTTGCACCCAACAAAACTACTGTATTATCAACCGCAACAGTTATAGTTTGACCTGAACCTGAAGTATTAATACCTGTGCCACCAGCAACTGTAAAGGTTTGACTATCTAAGTCAACTGCAATTGTGCCACTATCTGAAGTTACATCTAAATCTTGTAAAGTTACTTGTGCATCAACATATGCCTTGATTGATTGTTGAGTCGCAAGTTTTGTTGCACTATTAGAACTCATATTATCTTCATCAAGTACAGCACTACCCGAAACACCAGTATTCAGAACAGCACTTGTAAGTGTTGGTGTAGTCAGAGTTTTATTTGTAAGTATTTCTGAACCAGTTAATGATACAAAACTATCACTTTGTAATGCACTATTAAATTCTGCAAGAGAACCTGTTAGAGTATTATTCCCTAAGTCAACACTTTTGTTTGTGAGTGTATCAGTAGTTGCCTTACCAACAAGAGTATCTGTTGCATTAAAGAATGTAATAGTTCTATCAGCAGTTGGGTCAACAAATGCTATAGTTGTTTCGTGTGCATCAGCTGTTGCACCCTCAAAGACAAGAGGACTAGCACCAGACATTACGAGTCCAGTTAAATCTTGTGTGCCTGTGAATGAACCACTAAATGTACCACCGTTAATCGTTGGACTTGTTAGAATTTTATTTGTAAGTGTTTCACTACCTGTAAGTGATACAAAAGAAACACTTTGCAATGCACTATTGAACTCGGCCAAAGAACCTGTAAGAGTGTTAGAGCCTAAGTCAATTGTTTTATTTGTTAGGGTATCAGTCGTTGCTTTACCAACAAGGGTATCAGTAGCATTTGGTAATGAAACAACTCTATCAGCAGTCGGGTCAACTACTGCTAATGAGGTTTCATGAGCATCATCAGTTGCGCCTTCGAATATAAGAGGACTGCCACCAGATAAAACAACTGCGGTTAAGTCCTGCGTTCCAGTAAATGTACCACTAAAAGTACCACCATTAATCGTTGGACTTGTTAGAGTTTTATTTGTTAATGTTTGTGTTGCATCTGTTATTACAAGAGTTCCAGAAGCGTCAGGAAAAGTAATTGTTCTGTCTGCGGTTGGGTCTGTTACTGCAAGTGTGGTTTCATGAGCATCATCAGTTGCGCCTTCAAAAGTAATTTGAGAACCAAAAGTTGTAGCACCAGTCTTGATGCCCGTTACTTCTGTATTCATCAAAGTAATTGCCTCAACTATATCTGTTGCTGCCCCGATTACACCACTTGCACCAGTAACACTTGTAATATCACCGACATCTACTGCCGTTGAGTTATAAGTTGTTCTTAGTGTGTCTAAGGTTGCTGTGTTTGCTACGTTTCTATCTGCCATAATACTATTTATCTATCCTAATAAGTAATAATTAACTTAATGCAATAACTCTAACAAGATGAGAAGCCCGACTAGCATGAGTTGCTGTTGTTAACAAAGTCATTGTTGCATCTGGTATTGTTATTATATTATCTTGTGATGGAAACTCAACTTCCAAAAGTGTTTCGTGAGCATCAGCACTTGACCCTTCAAAAATAATACCCGTTGCGCCGATTAACAAACCTGATGTTGAAGTTCCTGACGCAAATGTTAAAGTATCAATTACTGGTTCAGTAAAAGTTTTAGCCAATAATGTTTCTGAAGCATTAGTAATACTAACACCCGAACCAATTGTAACTGTTAGTGTTTGGCTTGATGCTGCGGTTGTAATCTGTGTTCCTCCAGCAATCGCTAGTGTTTGGCTATCTAAATCAGCTACGAAATTTCCACTATCAGTTGTTCCGTCTAAATCTTGAGCCGTTAATAAAGTATCAGTATATGCTTTAATACTTTGTTGAGATGCCAATTTTGTTGCACTATCAGACGATAAGGTGTCTTCGTCTAAGAAGGCACTACCAGAAACTTGAGTATTAAAAACACCACTTGTAATTACTCCGCTTGTTAAAGTTTTATTAGTTAGTGTATTAGAACCAGCTAATGTAGCAAAACTTTCACTTTGAAGTGCTGAATTAAACTCTGATACTGAGCCGGTAAAAGTATTAGCATCAAAATCAAGAGTTTTGTTTGTAAGTGTATCAGTAGTCGCCTTACCAATTAATGTGTCAGTTGCATTAGGAATACTAATTGTTCTGTCGCCAGTTGGGTCTGTAAATGCCCAAGTTGTTTCATGAGCGTCTGCACTTGCGCCTTCATATACTAATGGACTTGCACCCGATAATACTGTTCCTGTAACATCCATAGTGCCAGTAAATGCACCACTAAATGTACCGCCATTAATCGTTGGACTTGTTAGAGTTTTCTGAGTTAATGTTTCTGAGCCAGTTAATGTCGCAAAACTATCGCCTTGCAGAGCAGCGTTAAATTCTGATAAAGAACCTGTTATACTATTACCTGTGCCATTAAAATCAAATGACTTGTTTGAAAGTGTGTCTGTTGTTGCCTTACCAATTAATGTATCAGTAGCATTTGGCAAAGATACTGTTCTGTCAGTAGTAGGGTCAACTAATGCTAAAGTTGTTTCGTGTGCATCAGCTGAAGCGCCTTCAAAGACAAGAGGACTTGCGCCAGACAATACGCTACCAGTAATGTCCATAGTACCAGTAAATGAACCACTAAATGTACCGCCGTTAATTACTGGACTTGTAAAAGTTTTATTTGAAGATGTATCGGTAGTATCTGTCAACATTACACTGCCACCACCATCTGGAAAAGTCCAAGTACGGTCGGCAGTTGCATCAGTAAATGCAAGAGTCATTTCAAATGCATCACCAGAATCTGTATAACTAAAATCACTGCCTTCAAAAATCATAGTCGACATAGGAAATACAAACGCATCTGTCGTAATCTCAGGAAGTTCTGGATTTAATAGTACAATAGCCTCAACAACATCGGTTGCATTAGCAATAAAACTACTTGCGCTCTGAATATCAGCGATATCACCAATATCTTCCGCTGTACCATTAAACTCGTGTCTAAAGTAATTTAACGTGTCTGTTGTGTTTACTACTCTATCTGCCATTTGCAATACCTAAAAGTAAGTCTTTAATTTCTCGCATCTCTGTTCTTAATTCGTTAACATCACGAATCACATTTCTTATCTCGTCATTTTTCGCCTTCTGTTTTGTCTTAGTTGCCATATAGCGAGCATAGGCATCAGAGTCAGTATTGACTATTGCTTGAGATTTTAAATCTCTAACTAAGTGGGCGTGTCCTTCTACTTTTGCAGTATCTTTCATAAGATTAAACTGCCAAGGCAATTCCTCTCATGTCTTTTACTCTAGGTGGATATGAACTAACAGTACCTTTTAATATTATCTTCAACTGAAATGCTGTAAATGTAGTAATGTCTTCAACACTATATTGATGTTCTTTAAATGTAATATCATCATCAGATGGCGGTACTGCTTTATCAGGAGAACCATCAGTATTAAATGGCGTCCAAGCGAGGTCGCCCATTAGACGAGCATCATCGGCGTTTGACACTCTGAAGAACATCTCAACTTCTGAAGTAGATGGTACATGTGCAGACAACCTAACATCTAAAGATGTAGATTCGTTTTCTAATACAATCGCTCTAGTTATATACTGTGCAGGGCCTGAACCGCCTGTGTTGGCTGTATCAGCAACAAAGTCTGGTGTTGTGCCTGAAACAGGACTATATATTCTATTTCTTATTAAGTGAGCACTCATTCTCGCAGTATCAATTACAGGAGAAATATTATTATTCGGCGTTGATATAGTAAGTGCTAGGCCTAATGATTTACTACCAGACATTTCATTTGTTTCGTTTAGTGCAGAAGCAACTAATGACGGTGCAGTTAGATAGAAGTCAGTATTTAAATCAACCGTTTTCTGTTTAGCTACAGTATCAAAAGCAAATTCAGTTTCGCCGCCTTCAAGAGTTTTTCCACTAGTTGTTCTTAGTGTACTTGAAACTGTTGTGCCTGGAGGAGTAATTATTCCTGCAATCGGTTTAATAACATCAAACAACATATTTCTTGTTGCTGTTACAGCAGTTCCACCAACATCACCCGTTGCACTGGCAGTGTCAGAATTCTGGGCCGTTACTGTGTACGAGTCCATTTTGATGTTGCCTATTGCAGTATATGTTCCATTAATGTTTGTAGAATTAATGCCATTATGTACACCTGAAGGAACACCAGCAATTGTAACATTGTTTGCAGTCGAGTGCATACCATGATTTCTATGATGAACAGTTATTACCGCTGACGAAGCAGTTGTTGTAATAGGATTCTGGCGTAATGTTAACTCTGGAACAACATCATTAACTAGTTGTACTGTACCACTCGTATCTGTTGTAAACTTAGCACGTTTAACTGTAAACTTAACATCTTCATTTTGTTCAGCAGACCAAGTAGTTGAGTTCTGTGATTTAAACATACTACCAAGATATGGTTGTTGTGAAATTAATCTACTTCCATCTAGTGTTGTTTGTCCCATAATAGATGTATAGATTGTAAAGTCAAGAGTATTTGCCAAAGCGCAAAAAGCATATTCTGTATTATTTGATAAGAATACAGGACTTGGAAAAGTAAATGTTGTAGCCACAGAAGCGTCTGATGAAGTGTTTATACTTCCAGAAGGAACATTAACTTGACCAAAAGGAAGAACTTCGCTTGTTGGATATCCATTCTGCATTGTTCTAATTTGAAGTGTTACTGGTTCTACACTAGATTTAGTTGCAAAGAATAAATCAATACTAGAAACATAAAGACCATCTTCCATATCAATCGCAAACGACTGACAAACAGGGTCTCTCTGAATAGAAGCCGGTCTGTCGCTTGGATCCCTTCGCAGACCTGGAGTCGACCTAAGAAGTCTAGTAGAAATTGGTCCAAAGGTTACATTTTCATCATTCATAGTTTCTCTATGTATTGCAACTTCTCTTGTAGAAATAACAGAACCTTGAGTTGTTTGTAACATTCCCTTTGCAGTATAATCTGTTTCAGCAGAAGAAAACACAAGGCCTTCAGTTAAAACATTTGTTGAACTTGTTGTCAATCTAAATGCTCTCTTACCAACTCTCCATTTAGGATTGGCGTCTACTTTAGGGTCAGGTAGAGCAAATATGCCTGAAACATTACCAGCAGCGTCCGTTGTAAGAGCGGCTCCAGCACTACTGCCAGTCGGAGTTACATATTGCGATATATCTATACCATCAAAGAATGGGAATACTCTTGTTGTTGGTTTCATCATAACCGCACTAAAGAATATATCTCTTTTTCTCATAAATGTTGCAAAAGCAACCTGTACGACTCTATTGCCCAGACTTTGCGTTTGTAGGCCACCAGGAACTAAAGAACTTCTAACTCCTGTTCTTGTTTGATTACCTACTAGTTGACTAGATATTGTAGTTGTACCTCTTCGACCTAATCCAGGAGCAACTGTAACTTCACTACCAGCAATATCTACGCCTGACCAGTTAGTGTTCCATTCGTTCCAAATAGTACCTAGTCCTAATTCTTTCACAGCATTACCGGCTCGGTCTTTTAATGTATCAAATATACCAGGAACATTAATAGTCATCTCAGGTAAAACTTCTGTTTCCATCCACTCATCTTGGTCTGGAGTTAGTGCAATTTGTCCAACATAAGATATTGTTTCATAAGGTTGTAGATTAACTGTACTACTTGCGGTTGATTGGGTGATATATGCTTCTTCAGTATACGGTAGTGTAATTAAATCGCCAGTTTTTTGATAACCGTTAGTTGTTCTAATCGCATCAGTCATTGCAGTACTATTATCTAATGAAGAATCAGCCTCAATTAAATTAGTGTTATCCATGTGGTGTGCCGGTCGCAATTCGCCTTTGGCCATATCCATAGATATTGAATAGTTATTATCAGCAACATCACCAATACCATGACCAGTAAAGTTGTCTACAATAATTCCATTTTTGAATCTATCAAATCCATCAGCGTCTTGTATTTGTAAACTTTGTGCGTTTGATTCTAATAAAGATAACTGAGTATAGTATTCTACATTCTCAAGTCGTTTAGCAAGACCACCAATATCTCTCATTGTGTATCTTCTATTATCAATAGCTTTTACCTCAGCATCACTTGTCTTAAATGTAAATGCTGGTAAGAAGACATCATAAAGGTGCATAGCATCATCTAAAGTATCTCCGTGAGTAGGTTCAATCGCCGAAGCGCCTTCTATTACTTTAAAATTACCAGTACTTGTCATATAAATTCTTGCCCGTTTCGATAAGTAGAATTCTAAGTCAGAAGTAACGTCTGTATTAATCTTCATTATTTCAATTGCAGATGAGCCAGAGCCATCAAATGACCTGTCAACGTCACCTGAATCGATTGTTGAAGCATCATCTACTCTTGGTCTAAAATCTAAAACATCTCTTAATTCGAATTTTGTTCCACTAACATCAGATGTGTAGGCTGGAATATTTGCATAATCAATACCAGAGTAACTGTCTACATTAAAGAAATTTCCAGCACCGTGCGAGAAAAAGTCAAATGTAATAAGTAATCTTCCTGTTGGAGCAGGTTTGTTAGTTTTTCTAACTATACGGCCAATATCATAGAAGTTATCTCTTTGACCAGTGTCTAAGTCGAATCTATCTGTAATATCTGTATCAGCGGTTGTTGCAGCCGTACTAAAGTCTGCAGCCATGTGAACACTAGTAAGTTTAGTTATATCTGCCTTACCAAGACTAATTGTTGTTGCTGTAGCAGCAAGTGCTTCGGTATCAACAGTTAATAAATTATCTGTTGTTTGTGTTTTTGTTTTTGCACCAACAACTGAAGCAGAAATTGTCGCAATAACTTTAATCTTATGTCCGTTGTAACCACTACCAAAATTAAATGCTAAAGTTTTGCCTGTTGGAGAACCACCAAGTGTGTAGTCATTAGCAGTTGACGGTGATAAAATATCACCAACAGCACCTGTACCACCAGAACCTGTTGCCATGATAGAAACAGTAACATCATTTTCTGAGAACGCACTAAATATTTCGTTTGTACCAGCAGTTAGTGTTGCAGTACCAGAACTTGAAAGTGTTGCAACAAACTGTCGTCTTATCTTGAAACTTGTATCACTTACAGAATCATTATCTGCTGTCAATAGTGTTTTAACTACATCATAAGGTAATTTTGATACAGCAATATTCTTATCAGCATCTTGTAGTTTCGCTCTTTGTCTAATGAAACTTTTTGTTGTTGCAGAAGTGCCGCCTAATCCAGCAGACATTTCTGCTTGTGTATTAGACACAATGCTTTCGATTACTCTAGTAACTGTGTTGTTATCATTATCCGTAAATGTAATTTGGTCGCCAATCTTTAATTCTGTTAAGAAACGAGTTCCAGAACCGAATACTGTATCAGCTGCGTTGGCTTCTAGGCCTATTGTATCGCCAGAATTATCTTCAAGGATAATATCATCTCCAGCATTTGCAGAAGAACCGTTTGTACCGTTTAAGAGTAATTTGCCTCCTGATACCGACCCTTCAGTCGTTGAAATTGTTCCTGTTAATGTTACATTGGCACCGAATGTAGAATCTAAAGAAGCGCTAGCGGTATATGTTGGACTACCCGCCATTGATACGCCTTTAGTTTGATTAAATTCTTTCTGGCCAAATCCTAAACAACCAAAAGCAGTAAATTGAACAACACCACTTCTTGAATTAGTTGGGGCCGTAATTGCTTCGCCATCAGCAAATTCGCCTTTGACATTGTTTAATATAATAACTGTGTGTACTGCTGTACCACCAGATGTCCATGTCCCAAACCCACTAGTGTTTACGGCTGTAGGTACAGTACTTGCAGAGGCTTGTGGTTGAAACAATTCAAAAGTTGTTGCACTTGGATTCTTTACTGTATAGTATTCGCCGTTTAAGTCTGTCATTCCGCTAACGCCAGCAATAAGAACTTGTTGACCTTCTGTAAATGAGTGGCCGCCAGAGCAAGTTACTACGCCAATATCAGACTGAGATACGCCTGTGATTGTTCCCGAAGCAGCAGTCGAGATACTTTCAATTATACCAGTCGCACCCGAAGTGCCACCAGTTAATATGTCGCCAGTTGTTAATGCACCTGACATAGAACCTTTAACATTTAAATGAGCAAACATTTCTATATCAAATAGAAAGTGTTTAAATATTGTTCCTGTTGTTGCTGAATTTGATAATGCAGTTGTTGTTCCAGAGTCTACAGAGGCGGCGCTTCCAGAGTTGTATTCGAATGCTCTAGTTTTTGCACGACCAATGTCATAGACAAATGCAAGTCCAGTAGCAAATGCAGTACCTCTTGTTGGCATTGCTTCAGACACTAATCGAAGCGTCTTATAGTTTTCTACTTCGCCAGATACAAATCCAATGTCTGGTGAACCAAAGACATTTTCGACATTAAGAAAAGAACCAACATTAAATCTTGTAGTAATACCAGAAGTTGTATCAAAATCTCTTGCCTTGTCTACATCAACATATGTTGTTCCAATTTTAGCAATCTCAAAACCCTTAACATATGCCTTGCCTTGTGAAAAACCAAATGCTAATTTAGCTTCATCAGCAACATTACCATCTCTTGAAGTTGCACCAGCAGCATTGATTCCACGATTACTGCCAGAAATTAGATGTTCTCTTATATCTAATTCAAATTGTCTTACAGCATAATCTCCACTTTCATCAAAAGTTCGTCTTGCAAGTGTTTCTTCAAGTTTTGTTGAAATATCATTTGTAGCTTTACTTTGTAAGTTACCATTACTTAATCTAAACAATTCAACAAAACTTGCATCCGCAGTTGACTCTAATGATAACTTTGTTAATGTTAAATCAATTTTAAATCTGTGGGCGCCAGTAGCATTTGCATTTGAAGAACCTGTTGCGTTATCTAATAGAGTTGTGTCATCTGTTGATGTTATGAAATTTTCAACAATAGTTAAACCAACACGATAGTCTGGAGCATTTGTATATTTGTCTAAAGTAATAGCTTGTTCATCTACATTGACAAAGAAACCATTTATGTAGTAAGTGCCAGCATCAATAGTTGCTCGTGAACCAGTCGCACAAGCAGAAACAACAGCAGTAGAGGCCGCAGTTTGACCACTTGTTACTGTTTCGCCTTCTGTGAACTTAGTACTAACATTGTCTGTACCTGAGTTTCTATACTTTACAAATAGTGTGTCGGGGTCAGTACCGTCTGTAGCACTAACTTCAATAACATCAGCAACAACACCAGATGTTCCGCCTGTTAGTGTGTTACCTTTATATAGAGATAATGTTCCAGTAAATGAAGTGAGTTTAACTGCATAATAATTTAAGTCGTAGGTTGCATTTCCAGCGACAACCATTGCACCATGTTTAAACATGGAATCACTCATTTTCTCAATTTGATTTTGAGTTATAGATTGTTGTGTTGTTAGTTCCCTTGCTTGAACAGCATACGCTGGTCGATACATGACTCTATGAAACTTTTTAGAGTCCGTGTAATCGTCATAATAAGGACTAACATTAAAATCAGTTTTAGATGGCATGGCGTTCCTTTATTTTAAAATTCTATAATTAGTTTAATATTTTCTGTTTGGTCAGACGCCCTTGTGATAGGACTTCTTTCTTCAACATAGATTATATCTCCTGAGTCAGCTGTAAGTTCTGGTGTTGAATAACCAGAAGCAATCGTTACGCCGTTTGTTGTAGCAGAACTAGCTACTAATGGTGTCGCAGCAGCACTTGATGTTTGTCCTGTGATTGCGTTTTCACCACTAAATGCAGTTGCGTTACCATCCGTGTCTGTTCCAACATCTGGGAATCTTGTTTGAACCCAATACAGTAACTTGTTTGTTGCATCATATTCAACTACTTTACCAACAGCACCAGTGGATGCTTGATTGATTTCTTCGTCAGCAACAAATGTTCCTGATACAGATGAAAATAGAGCAGCATAGATTTGTCGTCTAGTGTCTGCACTTGCAACTGTAGATGTTCCAAAGTTAGTTGGGTTTCTCATAAGACCAATTCTTCTGAAGTCATTTGTTACACCAATGTCAGATGTGCCTTCGATACCAACAAGTGATTTATTCATCATCACATAGAAAGCACCTAATTCTTTTAGTACGTTTGAACCGTGACCACCCTTAGGGCCAATGATTACATTAATGTTTGCACCAGAACCAGCGCCGCCGGCGTTTGTAGCAGCAATAATATCTTCACTACGAATATATGCATAAGTGTATCCTGTTCCAGCAGTTGTGATAGAACATGACGCTACAGCACCAGAAGTAATTACGACTGAAGCAACACCAGATGAACCATCGCCTCGAATTGGGATTGCAGAAATTGTAGAACCCGAAGAAGTATTATAACTTGAACCACCAGCAACAACTAATGCAGTATCTAATGCACCATCAACGGCAGCAGCTGATACAGTAGAGTCTGTTGAAGCATGAATGAAGTCTGTTGACATAAAGTTAAGAGTTTCAGCAGATGTTAACGAGTACATATACTTCCAACGATATCCGTCAGATGTAGCAAAGATTGAGTTTGATGTAGAAGTTGGTTCTACTGTTGACGCTGTTGCACCATCATTCTCGATAACTTTGTAAACTGCATATGAACTATTCATTACAACAAAGCTAGAATCAAAAAGATTAGTAGCACCACTCGCCGCAGCGTTTCCTGAACCAATATTGTGTTCGTACATATCGTAAGTTGTGCCTGTCGTCCAGTTTCTTCTTGGAATTACATAAGATACATCAGCAGCTGCAATAAGTTTTGCACCTAACATATCGTCCCAGTTATAGAACTCTGATGTTACATCATCATTTGGTGTTGGGGGCGAAGCATCTGTTCCTTCTGCGATTGTGTTTCCTTGTACATCAACATCTGATGCCCAAGAGTGTGCTCTTCCTATAAATAAATAATATGTTTCAGAGGCCGTTTCCGAAAATGATTCGAAGAATTGCTCTGCATTGTTTATTCTGAATTTATTAGTGATTATGGCTGCCATAGTTTTTGTCCTGTACTAGAATTAGTGTTCTTTATATCTATTTATAATGGTTTACTAAGCGCTTTTCGTTACCTCAGTAGGAAAAGCGAAGTTGATTCTGTGGTTCTGACTTGATTTTGTTCCGTTGATGTCTGACAATCTCATTGTTTCGCCATCTACATTACTATTTAGTGTGCCTGAGAAGCGTAATGTGTTCCAATCCGCTATTGTTGTAGACCAAGAATCTGATTGTGGATGTTGTAAAACACCAGATTCATTTTCTAACATTATTTCTCCGTCGCCAGCGCCGCCCTCTAAAGTGATTGCATTATTCGCCGAGAAGGTTGTAAATGCACGGTCACTTAAATTCTTTACTCTCGGTCCGCCGTATGCGAAACCGTTTCTCACTTCTACATCACGAACTGTATAGCCTTCGTTTCTAAAATTAACAACTAGATTTCCAACTTCGTTTTCTAACTCTATCTGGTCGGCACTTGTTGCGCTTTCATAGATAAGGTTATCTTGAATTATGACCGGTCTTAAATCATAGAAACTATTTCTGTTTCTTTGTTCTAATTCAATTGTTGTTTCAGGTGATAGATTTACATCTTTCTCACCTGCTGTATACGGCGCTCTATAGTCATTATGAACGGCGAGAGCATATCCAGCATTTGCAGCTGCTCGAGTTCGTTTAGTTTTGCCATCTAATTCGATACCGTTACTCATAGAATGGAATCCAACGCCTGTTCTTCTACCGAAGATTCTATTAAATAGAGTATTTAATCTCATGTAGATTGGACTGTCTGAAGTACCAGAGAATAGTCCACGACTTAATGTTGCACCAACAGGTTGTTTCACTTGACCATTTAATACGGTTGCGATATTAACTTCGCCAGTTACATAGAAGCCAGTTGGATGAATTGCTCGTTTAAGTGCATCTCTCCACTTGTTAATACTTTCTGATACTTTTACAACATAAGAATAATCTTGATAGTATAGACTATCTTGAATCTTTTTAGAAGATTCATTAAGGAATCCGTCTTGATTAACATATTTACCAACAGTCTGAATATTTGTATTAATTGCTCCTGTGCCGGTGAGTGGGTCAGATTTTGCCACAACAGCAGTACTTCCGCCTGAGAAAGTAATTGTATCTTTAATTTCTAGTGAGCTTGTTGTTGCAGTATATTTTAAAAGAGGTGCCGTAAAGTCAATAACTGTTCCTGTTGCACCACTAATATTAGATGTAAATGTTTCATCTTCTGTAATAGCGCCTGAAACTGTTTTAATAACGGCATAATGAGGGAATGAAAGTGTTGGAGCCTGTGTGTAATTAATTCCATGCTCAGAAATAAGTAATGATGTTGCACGACCAATATCATCGCCAAATGGTATAATAGTAGTACTCTCACCAGTGAATGTTTCTGATAGTATTGTTCCGCCGTCTTCGAATTCAATTCGACCAGCACCAGTACCACCGCCCTCAAGAGCAACAGTTGAATTTTGTTCATCTATTATATGATGCTCTGATTGTTGAAGTTGTATAAGTCCAAGGCCTTGTTCTAGTTGAATACCTGCTAGTCGTTGTAAATTAGTTTCTGTTTCTAAACTTATAAATCTATTACCAGTAGTAATCGTTGCAGTCGGTAAAGTTGTATAACCAGAACCACTTGCAATCATTCTTATATCAGTTATGTCACCAGTATCTATATTTTGGACCTCATTAACTAAATTACCAACTTCATTCTCTAATGCTATAGTACCACCAGCACCAGTTATAGTGCTTTTTTCTAATGTAAACTCGAACTGCTCGATTGTCTGGTTTTCTTGAACTATTGCACTACCAAGATAACCATCAGCAACTGTTGTTTTTGATTCTAGTCCAATTCGGTCGTCTTCTTCAAAATTAGAAGGCTGTTCTGGTTCATGTTCTTGATGGACAATGTAAAATCTTTCAGCAGTTTGAGTACCGCCATCTTCTTCAGACAACATATGTCCTACTTCATTTTCTAATTCTATCTTAACTTCATTGTCATACATATACGAAGACGAATCTAAAAATTTACCTTCTGTGCCATCGCCATGAGTTTCTAATGATAAATCACCTGAACCTCCACCAGTAATAGTTCCAGATTCTAATTCTACATGAATATCAATATTTCCTGTTTCGGGGGCAAATCCGCCACCAACAATAGAAATTTTCGCCTCAGCAGTTCCTGAACTAAATGTTAAAATGTCAGATTCTTCATAGTCAGTTCCGGCCGTATCAACAATAACACTATCTACACCGGCACCAGAAATATCTAGTACCTGTATTCTTCCGCCGGCACCAGTGGTGTCTTCTGAACCGTTAGTCAAAGTTGCCTCATCACCAACGGTCATTGTACTTCCGTCATTAGTGATTGTGGTATCTGAAATTGCCTGACTTATTACCATCTTAACAATGACATCAGAATCTTCATTGCTTATACCTGTTAACAATTCACCATTAACAAAAGTTCCGACTGATGTTTCAGGATTAATTTCTACTTCAATTATCTCAACACTACCTTGTTGAAACTTAGTAACTCTTTCTACAATTGCAGTTGCTTCTGAAATATCATCATCAAGAGGATTATTTGCTTGTGTTATTGTTTGACCAACTAAAAGAATACTATCATTTAATTGTTGTTCTGTTGTCTGTGTACAACGAATAAAGTTTATTGTAGACCATTTTCCATCAGACAATCGTAACATGTCGTCTGTTGGTCTATAAACTTCAGAGTCTTCATTAAATAATAATCTAAAAAATGTCTTGTTAGCCTTTACTGTTCCTTTTGAACGATATAAAGACTTAATATTTTTAATTAATTTTCTTGTATCTACACTTTCGTGTGTGTCTTTAGGAATTGAATTAAGAAACTCCTCTTTCATCTGAGTTAAGAAATCACTTATCGTGTGGTCTGGGTCAGAGTAGTTTAAAAGTTGTTGAAGATTCTCTACAGGGTTTGCACGGTACTTGTTAACTTTTGCAGTTGCGCCAGATGTACCGCCAGTTACAGTTTCTCCTGTAATCCACAAGTTATTGGCTGAAACAAACAGTCGAGAATTATTAACTAAATCTTCTGCAAGAACTGTAGATGTAGCACCAGATGTTGCGCCTGTAATAACTTCGTTTTTTTCAAAAGAACCACTAAATTCAGTTGACTCGTTGATAACTTGGCCACCAGCGTCTAAACCAAAATTATCAGTTTGGTCAAGTAATACATAACTGTTAGCTACTCCCTCAGTTTCTAAAAGAATATTATCAGTTTCACTAATTTCGTCTAAATTTAACTCCGCAGATTCCATGAAAAGGAAGTAAGACGAAAGAAACTCAGTAAATTTTGGGTGTTCCTCTAAGACAAACTGAGGTACTTGTTGTTTAACAAGACTCGATATTTTTCTCTTATTAGTTTTATATTTTGTTGCCATTGTTATCCTATATTAGTAGGTAGAACCACCACTAGAATAACTACTTGTAGTCGTATAAGTTGTTCCTGCAGCCGAACTACCACTTATAATTCCATCAACTTCGCCAGTGATTGTTGAATTAGCTGTGTCAATAGATAGTACTTGATTTCTTACAGGTACAACATCATTAGAACTTGGTGTAGCAAAAACTCTAATTGTTGTACTTGTTGCACCATCGACATTAGAAATAGATGTTATATTTGCAGATGTAAGAATGGCCTCACCTGTTGCATAATCAACAGTACCATAAGTTGAGTCTGTGTAAACTCTTGCAGTACCACTTAGATAGTAAACTCTTAAAATACCTGAACCATTATCATCTAAGAAATGTTCGTTAGTCGAATCGTCATCATTGATTTTAAATCCTGTTGAAGAAATAATACCGCCGCCTGTCATATTGTGTCCAGAGTGTGGATTGTACAATGCATTATTAAAAGAAAGAGTGTACTTTAACGCCGAACTAAGAGTTGGTGTTATTAACTTGTACATCTTTACAGTTGTAATATTACTTAAAATAGATGTGTCTGCATTATTAATATCTTCAAGTATTTGTGAGTATCTAAACATGCCAGCGAAATCATTTAGTGTGTTATTGTTGTAATCTATAATCTTTGTAAGAACATTTGTTTGTAGTGTAGATACATCTTTTGTTGTTGCGCCAGAATTATATCTAAAATTAACAGTAAGTGTAATGAAAGTTGTTTCAGGGTCGATAATTACAGGAGTTACTGAAGCAACAGCATATGATTTAAGACTTGACACTAAACTTTCTTTTGTTGCAACTGTTAGATTTGAGCCAGATTTTGCCTTAATAGAAATATAAACTTTTCCGTAATCAGGAATAGCCGCATCTTCACCGCCATAAACTTGAACTGATTGAGCGTTTGCATATAAACTCTTAACGAGTGTTTTATAATCTTCAGAAGTAACAGCCCTGTCTTGTGCAGAATAATCTCTTGGAGCATTAAATTTAATTGAATTGATTGATTCAAGTCCAGTTCCGCCTGAGGCGTTACTGACTGTTGTAACCGTTGCAGATGTAAAACCGCCGATTGTGCCTGATAGAGTAAATGAAGTAGCACCGTTCGGCGCATCTCTGTTTGTATTGATGTAATCAAAGATAACAATATTACCATCAGCAATTGCTTTGCCTATAACACCATCGCCAAAGAAGACTTCAAAACGACCACCTTCTACTTCTTGTAAAAAGTATACTTCAGATGAGTCATCAACTCCTGTAATACCGTCTGCCAATTTATAAGTCTTTGTTGTTGAGTCTGAAGATGATTCTTGAACCTTAACAGTCAATGTAGTTGTATCAACATTATCATTTGGTATTATGAATCGTTGGTCAGTATCAGATGTGTTTGCTGTGTATTTAAAATTTAAATAAGAACCCTCAGTAATAACTAGATTACTAAATTGATAAACACCAGAGGCTGGCGAAATACTTACATCAGCATTGTTGACAAAATTGTATGACTGTCCATCAATTGTTGCTGTAAATTTAGTTCCTCTTGACATTGTTAGAGAAGCGCCAGTAGCGTCATTCACAAGAACATTAACTGTCGCAGTTGCGGCTGTACAACTTGTTGGTGTATAACCAACTTGTTTTGCAAGTGATACAACACTAGAACGCAAATCTGCACTATCAAGATACATTTCGTTTGCTAACATATTGGCGTTATATGCCAGGTAGTGTGTATTATATGCTAGTGTATCAAGAAGTACTGACATACCCGAACCTTCGAAGTCGTAGTCTGTAAATTCGTTCTGTTGTGATAAAAATGTTTTGAGGTTACTTTTAATACCATCAAAGTCTAATTCTGAAATTTCTAATTTAGTTGCCATAGGTTATCTCAATCTCTCTAAAAAGGATTCTACTACTACAGGGTCTGGATAGTTCTGTACATAAAACGATATCTGAACAGAGTATCCATTTCTGTCAAACATTGGTTGTGTATGTACTTGAACTAATCTACATCTTGGTTCGTAATTGTTAATTAAGTTTTCGATTTGTTTTGTGATTACATGATTCATCTGAGGACTCATTAACTCAAACAACATTCCTCTTAGATTAGAACCAATTTCAGGATGAAAGGGTTTTTCATAATGATTCGTATTGAGTAGATTTTTTACACTTCTTTTTACTGCTTCAACAGCTGTTATCTTTTGAATATCTTTCGTTGCAGTATTCTGTTGAAAGTCTAAATTTAAGTCTTTAAAAATCTTAGAACTTCTTGTACTTTCGTTAGTTTGTGTAGCGTCATATCTTGACATTAAGTAACCTCTCCGTTATGATTATATTTATAACGATTTACCCAGCAAATACATTACTAGAACCACCAGTAATAGCTCCAGCATCACAAGAATCTCCCACTCGTGCAATCGCTTTACTATTTACAAAAACAGTACTAGACCCAGCATTAATAACCGCACCTGCATGTGAAACACAAACAGGAGGACTTGCTGAGTTTGGAATAGTATGTGCAGCTGTAGGGTCGCCTTTGCGTTCTACACCTTTACTATTACAAAAAACATTCGTTGACGGTCCGACTACTGTTGTTGTAGTATTACATCCGTGCCCCGTAGTTGTAGCATCGCCTGTTCTGGTTACAGCAGGCATTACTTCTTCTTAGTAGTCGTTTTTTTCTTTTTAGCTTTTTTCTTAACTGGTTCTGGTTTTACTATTGGCGAATCGTTTGCATCAATTACAGTCGACACACCTTTAACATTTGAAGTAGTTACGCCTGTGGTTTCTTGAAAAGATTTTGAAGTTGTTGTGATTGTTCCTATTCCAGGTATTTCAATTGAAGGTTTAATTCCAGGAGGAGTAACATTTATCAAAGCCTCACTTAAAGAATCACCAAATTGTTTCCAGTTGGCGCCGCCAGGTAAATTTTTATCTCTAACTATTAACTTTCTTCTATTTTCTAAATGTTTTGTTTGAACTTCTTCTTTACTGCCTCCAGTATATTCAACAGCGTGGCCTTCTTTCATTAGAATGTTAGCGCAAGAGTCTGTACCGCCTTTATAGTCAACAATAAAGTTTCCAAGAATACGACCAAACTTACCTTTCATATCCACACCCTTTTTACTAACTTGTGTTTGTAAGACTGCTTCAGCACCTAATAGTGAACTAAGTCTAGCCTTAGCCAACATACCAAATACCTTTTCAATCTTATCACTTGTTCTTGATTCTGGTGTATCAATGCCCATGATACGAACTCTTTCGTTCTTAAGCCACATACCAAATCCTAAATCTATATCGACATCAACTGTATCTCCGTCAACTATTTTTATAATGCTTACTTTGTACTCATGCATGATTTTTTCCTTTATTAAAGATTGCTTTAAACTATTTATAACGAAAGTGCTTGACAAACTATTCAATATAACGTATAATACCTAGTATGAATAATAAGCGAATATCTAAGAAGGATATTGAGAACGATTTAATACGAATATTTGAAAAATATCCAAAATCCTTAGAAAAAGTCATTTCCATTTGCTTTAACTTGATTTTAGACTGTTTTGTTGTAATCTATGGCGAAAAAAAGACAATAAAACTACTTGATGACTCAAAAAAGTCAGTTAATAACGGAAATCACACTCAAAAACAAGTCAAGACTCAAAAAATAACTAAAAGGAGTAGGAAATAATGCAAAAACGCAAGCTTTTAACGGAAAAACGCAAAGTTTCACTTAGAGTCGAACACAAAGCATACAACAAACGACTTAGACAACGATACTTGCACTCTGCACAACTTACTTTTGACGATTATGTCGACTATATTGACGGCTACTACAAAGTTTCAATACAATCGCAGTCTATTAAGAGATACTCTATACCAAAAGTCAGAGAAAGCGAATTTATTCCTAGTATGTCGTCAATAAAAGAGTCTGCAACAGGCATTGACTGGCTCAAACACAAAGAAAAACTAGAAATCAGTAAACAATACACAGTAGTGCCTGCATATAACAAAGGTCCTTACATGGTTGTACCTGTTCATGAGTTACATACGGCTGGTAAGAAGGTATAAACCCTATTCTAATAGGGAAAACTACTATCCCAGTTTCACTCCAAATAGTGGGGTACTGGTACCATAAGTTTTTACACAGACCCCTCTTTTTAGTGTATAATATACCTATATTATGATGAAAAAGGATGAAAAAAATATGAAATTAAATACTCCAGATATATTATGGAAGTTAGACAATCTTGCTGACCAAGTTTGTTTAGATAATGACAATATAGTTAGATGGTGCATAGACCAAAACGACTGTGATGATGTTCCTGATAGAACTGCTCGTGGCATATTACAAAAACACGGTTTAAAAGTTTCTGACTTAAAGACTTTAGATAATGATGGTGTTTTAGTCCATCGTCTTGGTGATGATATACCAGGCGGCATGGTTGATGATAGGTGTTTACACATATCAACTCGCTTGGTTCCTGTGTTACGGGTGTTGCCTAACCTATTAGATAGGGTTTGGTAATATGAAAGCTACTGAAAAAATAAAACTAATGATGCGACTTGAGAAGAATTTTAAAAAACTTGACTTTGAAGAACTGCATATGATTAGAGATACTCTTAACAAAGAAATAGAGATTAAATCTAAACTTTTGTTTCGAGGCGAGAAATTGCATAAAGCAATTACAGAACGAGAACTAAAGAAGCCAAGTAGGTGGTGAATATAATTCAACCTAAGGTGAACCTTTTTCGACCAAATAGTTACACAAGAGTATCGTTTTAGTGTATAATGGTACCCATAGAGATTGAGAAACACACAAATTATATTATGAAAGGAGTTAAAATGGAAAATTGGGAAAAAGAACTAGATGAAAATATGGAATCAATCAGAGCATCTTATGATAGCATAATGAAAAGCGGCTACTCTATTATAGGTGTTATGATTCTTTGGATTGGTATTGAAATTGGAATGATGTTATGAAAAATATACCAAACTACATTGTAGTAGATACATTCGGTAAAGTTATGTTCAAGGGCAGTAAACATGACTGTCTTGAAATGCACTTTGAACATGACGGTTCTGTTATACTTGATACTGATATGCCTCACACGGCCATACCTCAAGTAATGGGCTGCAATGATGCAAAGAAATATGCAACTTTGGGAATGCAACTTCCAAAACATGCTTTGGGGATAGTGTAATGAAAAATATTATTATTATTATCTTACTTATTATTAATGCAATTATATGGAGTACTCTATGACTGGTGAAGAACAACTTGTAACAGCAATTATTGAACAAGCAATTGAAGATTGTGCTTACAAAGGCAAAAGTAAAAACAAAATTAAATTCAAGATGGACGCAATCGACTGGATTGTAGGCCGTCATCCTGAATTTCTAAACTACTGTAAGATGTTGGCTATGGATGTTGACACGATACGAAACAAGATTATTGCAAATGTCGATATGTCTTACACACAAAAACAAAAATTAAAAATTAAATCAGAGGAGAAGTTTTTTGCCTAAGTTGACTTATAATGAAACAGTTCGTGCCGCTGAAAAAAATAAAAACGGAATTGATTTTAAGTTTAGTGAAGATAGAATACTTGCTGACCTACAACAATATGTTGAGGCAACTTATGATTCTCACTATGCTCAAACAAAGAGTTATCAGGCAACAGAAATCATTATTGACCAAGGTCATGGTACTGGTTTCTGTATGGGCAACATTATGAAATATGCTCAACGATATGGTAAAAAAGAAGGACATAATAAGGCCGACTTGATGAAAGTTATCCATTATGCCATGATACAATTATCACAAGACCATTATCAGGAGTAATAAATAATGCTAATGAATATATTTATTTTTATTTTAATACTTATTGGACTATCTTGCGTTTTTGTTCCATTCTTCCTAAATGAGAATGAACGAATAAATAATTTATATGAAAAGGAGAAGTAATGACAGTTGAAGAACTATACAGAAAATTTGAAAAACTAACCGTAGATATGGTCGTTGAAGAAAAACACGATATCTTAGAATGTGCAGCCATGATGATGGCACAAGCAATGCGAATCTACAAAACGGCATTGTCGCCAGAAGATTACGAATCAATGATTAAAACCATACTAGAAAGTAGCGACAGCATTACCAAAATGGAATCACCTACACTTCAATAATGACCGAATTAGAAAAAAAACATTTTCTAAAATCAAAAATGAATTATGACCAATGGTTACGAACTTACAAAGGTAGGTCTGTAAAAGATATTGATGTTAACGAGCATACAAAGTGGGCTAAACAATTTCAAGCATGGCGAGTTGGTAACATTGAGAAAGTTTAATGTCGCTACTCATAACAGAAGAATGTATTAATTGTGATGTCTGCGTTCCAGAATGTCCGAATGAAGCTATCTACTTTGGCGGCGCCTACAAATATGGCCACCCAAAGTATAGTGATGTCTATGTCATTGACGGAGATTTATGCACCGAGTGTGTTGGTCATTTTGATACACCTCAATGTGTTGAAGTTTGTCCAGTAGATGTTTGTCTACCTGACCTGAACAGAGTTGAAACAGAAGCAGAACTTCTCGCAAAAATCAAAAAATAATAAATATAAAGCTTGACATTTAATGTTGAGTAGTGTATAATAGAATTATCTCTCGAAATCTAGGGACCGGTAAATCATATGAACAGAAACCCTAGTAGTCCTCGGTAAGACTATAAATTAGTTGAGTATATCCTTATTTGCTTGACTATGAGTTGATTGACAATGAAGGTGCACCCTTAAACTTTGTTCGTCAACTTCTGCCACCCTATTTCTTTTTGTTATCCTTTTGTTGTTGAATAACCATATCAAGTTTAGCGTTCAGACGAATCAAATCGTTATCTAACATTCTAATCCTATCTATAAGTGCAATGAGAGTCATATGACTTTCGTGTACAACTGGGTCTACTTCTTCAGTAACCCATTGCCATATGTAATAGATAAAGTAACCTAGTCCGATTGCGGCGATAATTGGGAATCCATATTGACCAATTAAAGCACCAATGTCTAGTTCTACTGCTGTTTCCATTAATCTTTCCTCGCATCTTTCTGACCATCAGCTCGTGCAATACGGTCTAAGTCAGGTGCAATGCCAAATGCTTGACACATCTTTACATCAATACGAACAATCTCGTTGTTCATAGTTTTTA
>Ga0209634_1000956_pt1 | contig 21803 bp, 23 predicted proteins | sample LinPmetageLP40_FD_184043 | JGI IMG/M metagenome (GOLD analysis project Ga0209634, IMG submission 184043) | Marine viral communities from the Pacific Ocean - LP-40 (SPAdes) (version 2) | ecosystem: Environmental > Aquatic > Marine > Oceanic | place: Pacific Ocean | collected 2010-08-26 | reverse complement strand
TCTTTAAGTATACCTACATAATAAGATTTAGGATCATTTTCACTCCATAGGTAATTTTTGATGACAATTTTTTTATCCTTTACTTCTTCCATACCCCAACTGTCAATTGGGTAATTATCTTTTAGAAAGTTCATCCCATTCTCATCAATTATTAATAATCTTTCTATACCCTTTACTAAATTTGTAACCCTATAATATTTAATTTTTGGTTTTTTAATCTGTGATTTTCTTTCTATTGTTTGTAAAGAATTCATTTCCTCCCAATAATTACTATCCATTCTTTCACCATATACTTTTTTATACATCTCTAATTGTTTTTTTGTTTAAATCATTTAATACTCTAATTCCTATTGTTTCCTCATTTTCTTCAATATTTGAAACACATTCCATTATCTCTGATTTACTGAAATAATCCAATAACTCAGTAATTGTTAATTTTAAATCCATTTTTTTATTTTTTTTAATTATTACTATTTTAAAAATTATTATTAATATTTAATTCATCATTCCATTTAGATACATCTTTACCTAAAACATAATTATTATAAATTCTTTTTGATTGATTATCTACTTTACTATTCAATTCTTCTAAACTCATTTCACTAATTGATTTTCCTCTATTTTCTCTATCATCAATTAACAAACTGATTAGTATATGATTTTTAATTCTATCCAAAATATAATACTCATAAACTCTGTTTTTATATTCCAATTCATCTTTTATTGGGTTTGGATTTAAATCTAATTGATGGTTATACCCCCAATTCATTAAATTCATAAAATCTCTCATTCTATCTCTATCAGAATCTTCATAGAAACTTAAAAAATTATCTGTTGTTATATTTTCTATTTTATTTACTTTTTTCATTTTAGTTGTAGTTTTTGTTATTTCCATTTTGTTTATAGTTTTATAATCTTTTTAATAATTCATTTTTACATTCTTTATACCATTGATTAATCATAAATGGATTTAACCCAAAACCTTTGATTGAATGAAGTGATAAACCATTTTCTTCAAAATCTTTTCTATCTATTTCTAATACCTTCAAAAATTCTTCATTATAACTATAAGTTTTATTCCAATGAACATCTACATAATAGTTTTCAATTGAACAACATTTATCAACTTCTAACATCTGTAGATTTATTAATTTTCTATAATCTTCATCTCTATGAACTCTTCTATCTAAATTTCTTTTCATTTTTTTTAACCAATATTGTTTTTCTAATTCTACTAATTCCAAATCAATATTTGGATTGTAATTAATTTTTGTTTTTTTCATTGTTTTTGTTTTTGTTGTTTCCATTTTGTTTATAGTTTTTGTTTGTTTTTTAATTATACTCTAATATAAGATTAGTCTATATCTAAACTTAAATGACTATCTTTGTTTGGATAGAGTAAATATTATGAGTGATTTTAATTGGAAGAATATAGGTGGTAGAGAAATATATGATACACTCCCCACTAAGTTAAAAGAAGAAATGAAGTTGTATTGGAGAACAAAAACCCAAATCAAACAACTTAATAAGAAAAAGGATAAACTAAATTCTCAAATAAAGAATATTATTGAAGAATTAAAACAACTTAGAAAACAACAAACCAAATCACTACCTAATATTAGATATGTAAATAAAAACTTTATACCTACTATTTCATTTTCAGTTGATAAAAGAAGTAATACTATGATTTGTGTTATTAAAATAAAAGGTACTTCCAAATCATTCTATTTAGGTAAAGAAGATAAAATCAAAAAAGAAATAATGGATAAATTAAATGAAGATTGGTCAGACTATTCAACCAATAAATTAAAGTTTAGTTTAAGAAACATTATTGAAACTGTTATAATGGATTTTATTGATGTTAAAGATATTTCATCTTTATGGAACAAATCAGATTTGAATTTTGAAAATGTATTAGATAAATTTAAATCTAAAGTATCAGTATAAAGATATAATAGTGATTTTGGGTAACCAAAGAAGTATTGGTTAATTACACATCCCCTTTCTCAATCATAATGTAAATCATTAACCCCATAAAAAGAACAAAAAGTGTAACAAAACAACCACACCCTTTAGATAGAGTATCCATTGTACTATCTCCTTTTTTTCTGATGATTAAACCCAATATTAGACATAATCCTAAAAACCCTAATATTTCCATTATTCTATATTAACAAAGTGTTTTATAAAACCCCATCCCTCACTAATCATAAATCCAATCTTTCCTTTATACTTACTTTCACTACAACTATAACACACATAATCATATTCTTCATCATCTTCATTTGTATAGGTTAGTATATCAAAGTATTTACAATTTTTTTTAATCTCTTTAACAATTAAATCATAAGGATTTTCAGAATTATCCTCAGTTCCAAAAAAACCTCCTAAAACTGATGTTCTACTGAAACTAAAAACAAAACCATCATCTTTAACATTATATTTTCCCCATTTACTACTTTTCATCCCACCTATACTATCTCTATCTATTTCAAACCCATAGACTAACACATCCTTATTTGTTCTTCCAAACTCATAACCATTTTCAATCATAACTTTTTTAAACATTTTATCACTATTGATACTCATAATATCATTATAAGATATTTGAGAATATGAAATAATTGGTATTAATAATAATAGTAGTAGTTTTTTCATCTTAAACACTGATATATAGTTGTTTGAATAACCCAAAGTAAACAATTAAAGATTATCTACAAAATCCCAACTATTAATTTCAGTTTTACCAATGTGTTTAGACATATAATAACTAAATCCTAAACTACTATCATATTTTTCAACATCACTCAATCCAATATTCTTCCAATACTGTATCAATCTATATTTGAAATCATATTCCTTTAAATCAGATTTAACTACTAAATGATGATGTATTTTATTAAAACTACCATCAAACTCATTTACATATACACCATTAATATTTTTATCATACTTAGATAAATTCTTAAATAGATTTTTAATTTTTCTCCTACCTATTTTTTCATTTCTAATATCATCTCTATAACTTAATCCAACTATATAATTCCATTCTTTATAATTACCTATAAAATTTCCTAATTCATTTCTATATCTATTATCAACTTTATTATCTATATAATTCATATTATTTAATCTTTTATATTTTATTTAAAAACATAGAAATATTTAAAGATGTACTTTGTGTAAATCCTCCCAATTCCTAAACATACTCCAATATAACTCAACTCTATATCTAAACTCTCAACCAAAAGAAGAAAGGATAGAACTGAATTTTGTGTGATAATGTGTATTACTAATAATAAATATGTGATAAAATGTCAAAAGTGATTTTTGTAGAATTTAATGTTATAATCACTTAAAATTATTTGTGGTATGAGTATATGGTTTTGTGTAGATAGTGTTTAAAATATTGATTTAGAAACATTGATACACATTTATATTGTCAATTTTAGTTTCATAATCTCTATTTATTCTCTGTTCTCTTACTTTACCTTTCTTATAAATTGAGTAGATGTAGTTATTTTTTAAAATGGAATCAGTTCTAATTGATCTAAAACCTTTCTCATATAATATGTAACTAATTCTCCTATAACCATAACCCTCAACTTCTTTCAATCTCTTAACCTCATCATATAATTTTTGTTGATAATCTGTATAGTGTGAAGTTTTGGTAAGTTTTGATGTTTTTATAGAAATAGTAAAGTCTAATATTAAAGAATTATATTTGTTATTATTGTGAGAATTTAATTTAGAAACCTCCATTTTGGAACACTCAGTTACTGTTGAGTAGTTTAAAAGGTAGGTTTTAGAGTCCCTTTTTTTATTTATGTGATTGTTGAATTTCCTTAGATTAATTCCATTAATATCTATTTCCTTTTTACCCTTTTTAATCTTATAGATATCATTACTCACTAATTCTCCTTTATCTTTTACAATATTTAATTTGAAGTTAATTTTGATGTTATGTGTATTATTGTCTCCATCCCAACCAACATATATGTTTTCAATATAATCTGTTATAAATTTCCTTTTATCCTCTGATTTTGTATAACTACATATTTTATTAAAATGTAACTTAAAACTATCAAACCAATCTTCCCATACATTATCATTCAACCATAAATCATTCTGTATTTCTAATTGATTAATCTCATTTTCTATTTTTTCAATTTCTTTCTCAACACTTACTTTAATATTCTCAAACATATTATCACTTATCTTAAGTGTTATGTTTTTAATTGTATTTTCCTCTAATTTCTTATGTATAGTTTGAATTTTGGTTTGTCTTCTTTTAATCTTACTTAAATTCTCTTTTATTCTTTTTTTAATAACATCCCCATTTAATTCTTTTGGTAAATTTTTCTTCCTAAATTCTTCTTTAATTATCTCACTATTACCAAAAACATTCAAAATATTTACCCAAATAAGTTCTTCTAAACCTAACCTATGGATTGTTTTACTGTTTTCACACTTATCAATTCTTTTATCTCTATAATTATTTTCATTGGTAACACATCTATAAACATTTGTATTTTTTGAGGGTTGATACTTACCCCTCATCATATTACCACAACCACTACAAATTAAAATTTCCTTTAGTAAGAATTGATGTTTATTATTTTGTGAATTAGGTTGTCTTTTTCTTTTACTGAATAATTGTTTAACATATTCATAATCTTTCTGATCAATTATTGGAGGACATTCAAACCTATGTTTATGAGTTAATCCTTTTTCTCTACAATAATCTTTAGACTTCCCTTTCAATCCTTTTACTTCATAATCTATATAACCAATATAAGATGTATGTGTTAGAATTTTTCTTATTTGAGTTGTACTCCAATTTGTATTTCCTCTTTGTGATTTAATACCTATTTTTTCCAATCTCTCTCTAATTTTTTGAGTAGATAATCCCTCAGAATACCATTTATATATTTTCTTTACCCATTTACTTCTAACTTCATCTTCAATTAATTTTCCATTTTCATCACTTTTAAAACCCATTGGAATACTACCACCCCACCATTTTCCACTATCTAAATTTCTTCTTTTACCCATCAATCCTTTCTCAAATCTCTGATGGTTTTCAAATTCATTTACTAATGATAAAACACCAAATAGTAACTTATCCATTTTATTATCAAAGTTGTATTTCTGATTATTTAGATATAAATCAATTCCATTTTTATATATGATACTTTTTAATAGGTTAGATGTATCATCATTTCTACTTAACCTACTTAAATCATAAACCCAAATATTTTTAATTACTCTTTTTTTCCAACTATCAATTAGAATACTTAATAATTCCCTTTTAACCATTTCCCCAATATCATCATCATCCAAAAAATCATCTCCACTTTTTCCTTCTTCTCTCCAAACAATTATATACTTAAACTTTTGTGGATGGTTTTTAGTTACATACTCAACCCCTAATTCTTTTTGATTGTCTAATGAAGTATTTTCTATCTGATCTTTAGTTGAAACTCTACAATAAACATTGAAAGAATTTATTAGAATTTCAGTTGAAATCTTATCCTCAAATTCCTTAATATTTTTAATCTCTATTACTTCCATTTACAATCCTTATTGATGTTATTGGTTTCCTTAAATCCCTTAAATAATTTTATAACCTAATTTTAAAAAAACATAAAATGAGTGAACAAACCAAAGATGAATTACAAAGATTTACAACTTTAGTAAAACCAACTATTCTTTCCCACATTAAACTTATTAGTTACTTCACTAATCAAAAGTTATATGAAGTTATTAATAGTAGTTTGGAAGAACATATTTCCAACTTTGAAATTCAAAACAAAACTTCTATTTCATCTATTATTAACTTTCAACACAAATTTTCTAAAGATTCAATTAAAAACAATTTACCTAAAGAGAATAAAGTTGAAAATGATAGTAAAGATAAAGAAAAATAAAAACCTACTTTTTAAAACACTTAGAGTAAGAAAGAACACATTAATTTGTGTTCTTTTTTTTACTAAAACTTACTAAAATTTACATAATCTTATAAAACCTCAAAAACATTACCACTCAACACCACTAACTATACCATTTTTATGTGTTTTTAATGTGATTTAATACATTATCTCTCCTTTACCATATACTTATGTGATTTAATATTTTTAGTATGTTTAAATCAAAGATTTTAAAAGAAAAAGGATATTCAGTTTTTTACCAAATACCCTAAATCTCACAGAAATAGAAAACACTATTTAAAATTAATGAAAGAACAACTTTTAAAACATTTTCCTAACTCTGATTTTCTTACTCTTTTGAGTTTCCATTAACTCTTTTTCTGATGGATTCATTCTATCTAAATAGTTACTAAAAAAATCCCTTAATTTCTCATAAAAAATTTTATTGAACATCTCTTTTTGAAATTCTTCATTTTTTACAAATGAATTCCCCCTTATAATATCATTTGATTTATCTCTTTTCATCAATTTATCAAAATCATCTAATATCTTTTGTTTATTTTTTTTCATTTCTTAATTTTTTATCAATTTTTAAGTGTTTATCTAAGATTATATCTTCCATATTATCATTGAATACCTTAAACCAATTATCTTCTATATATTTTGATTTCTCAAAATTATTCCACTTATCTCTAAACCACTTATTACTTTGACTTTCCATTATCTCCAAATTTCTGTATTAGATCCAACACTAACATTTCCATCTAAATTCAGTTGATTATAATTTCTACTGTGATTATCTCTTTGTTCTTTAAATCTTTCTAATCTAATATCACTTACTTCTTCACTTCTAACAACACCCATACTGTTTAAATCATTTAGGGTATTTTCATCTAAAGTTCTTAAGAAACTATCCAATTTTCTACTTTGTCTTAAGGTGTCAAAACTATCTCTACCTAATAATCTCAATTCATTATCATAACCTCTTTTTTCAGTTTGTAATTTCCCTATTTGTTCATCACAAATTCTTTTATTAAAAAGACACTTAAAGTGTTTTATTATAGTTTCCTCTAATCCTATTTTAAAAGGTATAATTGAATGTATTTTCTTATACTGATTTCCAATTTCAGTTATATCTCCATAAGTAACTTTACCATCAAACCTATTTTTTATTCTTTCTAAATTAATTTCCATCTATATCTTTTTTTAAGTCAAAGAAATTATCAAAATCTTCCTCTAACATTACTATCCATTTATAATATTCTCTAACATCATCAGATTTTATTTTTCCTATGTGTTTTCCATATTTTACCCATTCTTTAATAAGTTTTGTTCCTACTATTTGACAAACCTCATCCATCTTTTTTTCTCCTACTGAATTACAGTCTTTCTGACCATCAAATTCAACTCCAAACATTTTAAAACTCATTTTACTAAATAATTTTCCATTTGTTCTTCTACTAATTCTTTTTTGAATTTCACATTCTTACCTACTTTGTAATATGGTAATTCATTTGATTTCATCATTGTTTCAATTTTACCCATTGAGAATCCTAAATAATCTCTGAGTTCAGACTTTGACATCCAATTTGTTTCTAAGTTCATACTATTACTTTTTATTAAACATTATTATATACTTATACATATTGAAATTTGATTGAGAAGTCATATATCTTTTGTGGTTCCCCAAAACTTCTTTCATATCTTTATGATGGACCATCAGAATCAAATTCCATTACATATTTAGGGTTTCACTTACAACCAAACCCCAATTCTTACCATAAATGTATGACCCCTATTTAACCACTCCACATTATTCTACACATCTCTTTTATTCATTTATTTAGGATATAAGTATATACTTCATATATCAAAAAAATTGTATTTGAACTGAATTAATATCCCAACCTTTTTCTCCATAATACCATCATATATGGACATCAACACTTATGGGGTATATTCATACTATATACATAATACCATATTGGTCATATATTATTAGGTATGGTCATACATTGTGATAAGTTGGTATTACTACTCAATTAAAAACACCATACTATCTAATTATTCACTACCCCATAAAAGTCATATATAAACCTTTGTTTCCACACCACATATAGTTACACACACATTGTTGGTTAGATCATATACTAACATTCAATTGGTCACATACATTCAACAAATATGTAGTTCAATCTCTCTTTTGTTATATTTCCACCACCATACCATTCAATTATATTATCTATATAATCATCTTCTGTTTTATATTTTGTTGTGTGGTTATTATTTCCAAAAGTGTTAGTGAGGATATTATGTCTAACCCACAATACTTCTTCCAAACCCATCCTCATATCTAATTCCTTTTCAGTTAACCCAAAATCACAATCAGTTAACCAATTACCAAATACACTATTAAAGAATATCCAATCTGAATTATCAATATTATTATTCCTAAATACCTCATCTTCCCAATCCCCACTCAAACATCCACTACACCAAATTTTATATCCTTTTTGTAATGATTGTTTTTGTTTTGAAGTGTAATTACTTAAATCTACTTTTTCTACTGTGTTTACTTTGTTCATTGTTTTCATTTTATTTATTGTTTTTATTTATTTATTATTCCCACCTTAATTCATCAAAATCATCACAAATCAAATCTGATAAGTCAGTATTTTGGTGGTAAAGAGAAGACCAATTTTCACTAAATAGATCAATTACCTCATCTAATTCCTTTTTATTCAAATTGTCAATACCAACACACCAATCCCCATCATCCATATAGTAGTTTGTATTCCAATTATTTTTTTTTGGTAGTAAATATTCTCTATCAAATTTTGAATTTTGAACATCTAAATGTAATTGTGGTCCTCCATATAAAAGAACTTCAAATCCACTTTGATTTTGATATTTACCATTCTCAAACTGTTTAAGTGTTTCTGTAATTTTTAATTTTAATTTTTCCATTGTTTTTGTTTTTAATTGTTTATTATTTTAATTAATTCATTCTCATTGTAAGGAATTAAACATTTATCCATTACATCTTTTATCTTATCTATTTTGGGTAGTTTATCCCCAAATATGACATATAATTTATCTTCTAATAATGTCTCTGTTTTTGTTGTTTCCATTGTTTTCATATTTGTTGTTTTATTTATAGTCTCTGTTATATGTGTTTACAAAACCTTCACTTACTAATTCTAATACTTCATCAATTGTAACCCCATTTGATTTTACAACATCTAACATTTTAGATATTTCTTTAAAATGTTCTTTTACTTTATTTGGTAATCTGTATTTGTTTTTTCCACTATGTACAGATTTGAATGTTTCATCATAAGTTTGATTATATAACATCTTAAATTTTTCTCTTTCTAAATTCAAATACATTTTGTATTTTCTTTTATCTAATTCAATAGGACTGTTATCAAATCTTTTTGTTGTTTCCATTGTTTTTGTTTTTGTGTTTTCCATTTTTTTTGTTTTTAATTGTTTATAGTTTTTGTTTGTTTTTTAATTATACTCTAATATAAGATTAGTCTATATCTAAACTGAAACACACTATCCCATTAGGATAGAGTGTTCATTTTGTAAGTAATTATTCAGTTTAAGTTCTAATGAGTTTAAATCATACCCATCAATTCTTCCATATTTAAAATCAATTCTACCCATATTTAATTGTAGTTGTAATGATGTTAATTTTGGTAATGTTTTGAATTTTGTTGTTTTTGTGTTTTCCATTTTTTTTGTTTTTAATTGTTTATAGTTTTTGTTTGTTTTTTAATTATACCTCAATATAGTCATACTCTATATCTAAACTGAAACACAAAACACTCTTTGGATAGAGTTATAGGATAAAAAAAACCCCACTAATTAAAGTGAGGTTTAGATTATTTAAATTTTACTAATACTAATAATAACTCAACACATTTCTAACTCCACTACCATACCATTGATTACCATTTTTAGACTTTATATTTCTTTGATTTAACCTATCACTGATTTTAAAATATGAATAACCTCTTTTTCTTAAATTCTTCATATACTTAATCACTTTTAATTCATCAACATTATCAATTAACCTTTCTCCATCTTTAGTTTTACCAAAAATTAAATTACCATAAACTAAATTATTTGATTTTTTATACTGTTTCACTTCACTAATCCTATTTCTCAACATTTCAACCTCAAACTGATTTATAGATGATAAAATATTAATGATCAAACCACCCACATTTGAATCATTATTAATTCCCTCTTTTATAGTATGGAATTCAATATTCTTCTTCTTCATTGAATCAATAAATTCAACTACATCACTCATTTTTCTACCTATTCTACTTAAATCATTAACTATTACTCCATCTATATCTTTATTACTTATAATATCTATCAGTTTTAAATAATCTTTCCTTTTGGATTTACTCATTCCACTAATACCATCATCACTTAAAATATCAATTAACTCATATTCATTTAACTTACAATATGATTTGATTTTACTGATTTGATTAGGTATTGAATTACCTTTTTCTTTTTGTACCAATGATGATACCCTCACATAACCTATTACTTTTTTCATCTTTTTAAATTTTTATCTTCTTCAATTTCTCTATCCTTTAATACTTCTACAATCTCACTTAATGAATTACTGATTTTAGGAATGTATTGTATTAATGTTTCATATAAAATTTTATCATATTGTGTCATAGAATTGGTATTAGTTAGACATTTACCTTAATAATTGTCTAAATGTATAAACCCAAATTTGAGTAACCACATAAGATATTGTATGTCTATTGTATATTCTACCATAGATTATGATATATAAAAAAACAACCCCCATTATTACAATGAGGATTGAACAAACAACAATTACATACTTCTGTTTATGTAATACTATTTTTATCTTCTACCCAAAAATGTTCTATCAGTCCATTTCCAATAAAAATGATTGAAAAATTCCTTACAACCTTCTTTGGTCATTCTTACTCTCTTTGATGTATGGTATATTGATCCACTACTTCCCAAAAAATGTTTGGTATGAAATAATCTTTGTTTTTGATTATTCCAATTACAACTATTCCCCCATTTATCAAACATTAAAAATTTATCTCCATAATTTTCTTCCATTAATAATCTTCCTTTAGAATCATAGTGATGTTCTTTATAACCTTTTAATACTACTTCAACTTTTTCATTATTCAACACCCAATTATTTTTTACATAGTATCTAATTACTCCCTTTTCTTTATCAAATTTCTTTCTATTTTCCCCATAATTAGTTCCATCTTTAAGTTTACCTACATAATAAGATTTAGGGTCATTTTCACTCCATAGATAATTTTTAATGACAATTTTTTTATCCTTTACTTCTTCCATACCCCAACTGTCAATTGGATAATTATCTTTTAGAAAATTCATCCCATTTTCATCAATTATTAATAATCTTTCTATACCCTTTACTAATTTTGTAACCCTATAGTATTTAATTTTTGGTTTTTTAATCTGTGATTTTCTTTCTATTGTTTGTAAAGAATTCATTTCTTCCCAATACTTACTATCCATTCTTTCACCATATACTTTTTTATACATCTCTAATTGTTTTTTTGTTTAAATCATTTAATACTCTAATTCCTATAGTTTCCTCATTTTCTTCAATATTTGAAACACATTCCATTATCTCTGATTTACTGAAATAATCCAATAACTCAGTAATTGTTAATTTTAAATCCATATTATTTTAGTTTTATAATTTTTTTAATAATTCATTTTTTATAGATAATCATCAGTTTTGTGAATTTTCAAACCTAAAATTTCACTTATCTGTTTTTCAATATTATCAAATACTTCATCATAATCTTTTAATGGAAATCCCCATCTCATTAACTTCATCTCATAATCTTCAAATGGTATTTCCCATCCATCTATATAACCACCACCAAATCCTTCCATTTCCATTGGTTTTTCTAATGTTCTAAACATATCATATATAAAATGTTCATTCATTGAGATAATATCCCCAACATCACAATATTGGTCTTTTACTTTACTTTTTTGAATTAGGTCTAATGAGGTATATTTAAAATCATCCCCTAATAATTCTCTTAATTGTTTTTCTTTTGTTTCCATTTTGTTTAAAGTTTTATAATCTTTTTAATAATTCATTTTTACACTCTTTATACCATTGATTAATCATAAAGGGATTTAACCCAAAACCTTTGATTGAATAAAGTGATAAACCATTCTCTTCAAAATCCTTTCTATCCATTTCTAATACCTTCAAAAATTTTTCATTATGACTATAAGATTTATTCCAATGAACATCTACATAATAGTTTTCAATTGAACAACATTTATCAACTTCTAATATCTGTAGATTTATAAATTTTCTAAGATCTTCATCTCTATGAACTCTTTTATCTAAACCCCTTTTCATTTTTTTTAACCAATATTTTTTTTCTAATTCAACTGATTTCAAATCAATATTTGGATTGTAATTAATTTTTATTTTTTTCATTGTTTTTGTTTTTGTGTTTTCCATTGTTTTTGTTTGTTTTTTAATTATACTCTAATATAAGATTAGTCTATATCTAAACTTAAATGACTATCTTTGTTTGGATAGAGTAAATATTATGAGTGATTTTAATTGGAAGAATATAGGTGGTAGAGAAATATATGATACACTCCCCACTAAGTTAAAAGAAGAAATGAAGTTGTATTGGAGAACAAAAACCCAAATCAAACAACTTAATAAGAAAAAGGATAAACTAAATTCTCAAATAAAGAATATTATTGAAGAATTAAAACAACTTAGAAAACAACAAACCAAATCACTACCTAATATTAGATATGTAAATAAAAACTTTATACCTACTATTTCATTTTCAGTTGATAAAAGAAGTAATACTATGATTTGTGTTATTAAAATAAAAGGTACTTCCAAATCATTCTATTTAGGTAAAGAAGATAAAATCAAAAAAGAAATAATGGATAAATTAAATGAAGATTGGTCAGACTATTCAACCAATAAATTAAAGTTTAGTTTAAGAAACATTATTGAAACTGTTATAATGGATTTTATTGATGTTAAAGATATTTCATCTTTATGGAACAAATCAGATTTGAATTTTGAAAATGTATTAGATAAATTTAAATCTAAAGTATCAGTATAAAGATATAATAGTGATTTTGGGTAACCAAAGAAGTATTGGTTAATTACACATCCCCTTTCTCAATCATAATGTAAATCATTAACCCCATAAAAAGAACAAAAAGTGTAACAAAACAACCACACCCTTTAGATAGAGTATCCATTGTACTATCTCCTTTTTTTCTGATGATTAAACCCAATATTAGACATAATCCTAAAAACCCTAATATTTCCATTATTCTATATTAACAAAGTGTTTTATAAAACCCCATCCCTCACTAATCATAAATCCAATCTTTCCTTTATACTTACTTTCACTACAACTATAACACACATAATCATATTCTTCATCATCTTCATTTGTATAGGTTAGTATATCAAAGTATTTACAATTTTTTTTAATCTCTTTAACAATTAAATCATAAGGATTTTCAGAATTATCCTCAGTTCCAAAAAAACCTCCTAAAACTGATGTTCTACTGAAACTAAAAACAAAACCATCATCTTTAACATTATATTTTCCCCATTTACTACTTTTCATCCCACCTATACTATCTCTATCTATTTCAAACCCATAGACTAACACATCCTTATTTGTTCTTCCAAACTCATAACCATTTTCAATCATAACTTTTTTAAACATTTTATCACTATTGATACTCATAATATCATTATAAGATATTTGAGAATATGAAATAATTGGTATTAATAATAATAGTAGTAGTTTTTTCATCTTAAACACTGATATATAGTTGTTTGAATAACCCAAAGTAAACAATTAAAGATTATCTACAAAATCCCAACTATTAATTTCAGTTTTACCAATGTGTTTAGACATATAATAACTAAATCCTAAACTACTATCATATTTTTCAACATCACTCAATCCAATATTCTTCCAATACTGTATCAATCTATATTTGAAATCATATTCCTTTAAATCAGATTTAACTACTAAATGATGATGTATTTTATTAAAACTACCATCAAACTCATTTACATATACACCATTAATATTTTTATCATACTTAGATAAATTCTTAAATAGATTTTTAATTTTTCTCCTACCTATTTTTTCATTTCTAATATCATCTCTATAACTTAATCCAACTATATAATTCCATTCTTTATAATTACCTATAAAATTTCCTAATTCATTTCTATATCTATTATCAACTTTATTATCTATATAATTCATATTATTTAATCTTTTATATTTTATTTAAAAACATAGAAATATTTAAAGATGTACTTTGTGTAAATCCTCCCAATTCCTAAACATACTCCAATATAACTCAACTCTATATCTAAACTCTCAACCAAAAGAAGAAAGGATAGAACTGAATTTTGTGTGATAATGTGTATTACTAATAATAAATATGTGATAAAATGTCAAAAGTGATTTTTGTAGAATTTAATGTTATAATCACTTAAAATTATTTGTGGTATGAGTATATGGTTTTGTGTAGATAGTGTTTAAAATATTGATTTAGAAACATTGATACACATTTATATTGTCAATTTTAGTTTCATAATCTCTATTTATTCTCTGTTCTCTTACTTTACCTTTCTTATAAATTGAGTAGATGTAGTTATTTTTTAAAATGGAATCAGTTCTAATTGATCTAAAACCTTTCTCATATAATATGTAACTAATTCTCCTATAACCATAACCCTCAACTTCTTTCAATCTCTTAACCTCATCATATAATTTTTGTTGATAATCTGTATAGTGTGAAGTTTTGGTAAGTTTTGATGTTTTTATAGAAATAGTAAAGTCTAATATTAAAGAATTATATTTGTTATTATTGTGAGAATTTAATTTAGAAACCTCCATTTTGGAACACTCAGTTACTGTTGAGTAGTTTAAAAGGTAGGTTTTAGAGTCCCTTTTTTTATTTATGTGATTGTTGAATTTCCTTAGATTAATTCCATTAATATCTATTTCCTTTTTACCCTTTTTAATCTTATAGATATCATTACTCACTAATTCTCCTTTATCTTTTACAATATTTAATTTGAAGTTAATTTTGATGTTATGTGTATTATTGTCTCCATCCCAACCAACATATATGTTTTCAATATAATCTGTTATAAATTTCCTTTTATCCTCTGATTTTGTATAACTACATATTTTATTAAAATGTAACTTAAAACTATCAAACCAATCTTCCCATACATTATCATTCAACCATAAATCATTCTGTATTTCTAATTGATTAATCTCATTTTCTATTTTTTCAATTTCTTTCTCAACACTTACTTTAATATTCTCAAACATATTATCACTTATCTTAAGTGTTATGTTTTTAATTGTATTTTCCTCTAATTTCTTATGTATAGTTTGAATTTTGGTTTGTCTTCTTTTAATCTTACTTAAATTCTCTTTTATTCTTTTTTTAATAACATCCCCATTTAATTCTTTTGGTAAATTTTTCTTCCTAAATTCTTCTTTAATTATCTCACTATTACCAAAAACATTCAAAATATTTACCCAAATAAGTTCTTCTAAACCTAACCTATGGATTGTTTTACTGTTTTCACACTTATCAATTCTTTTATCTCTATAATTATTTTCATTGGTAACACATCTATAAACATTTGTATTTTTTGAGGGTTGATACTTACCCCTCATCATATTACCACAACCACTACAAATTAAAATTTCCTTTAGTAAGAATTGATGTTTATTATTTTGTGAATTAGGTTGTCTTTTTCTTTTACTGAATAATTGTTTAACATATTCATAATCTTTCTGATCAATTATTGGAGGACATTCAAACCTATGTTTATGAGTTAATCCTTTTTCTCTACAATAATCTTTAGACTTCCCTTTCAATCCTTTTACTTCATAATCTATATAACCAATATAAGATGTATGTGTTAGAATTTTTCTTATTTGAGTTGTACTCCAATTTGTATTTCCTCTTTGTGATTTAATACCTATTTTTTCCAATCTCTCTCTAATTTTTTGAGTAGATAATCCCTCAGAATACCATTTATATATTTTCTTTACCCATTTACTTCTAACTTCATCTTCAATTAATTTTCCATTTTCATCACTTTTAAAACCCATTGGAATACTACCACCCCACCATTTTCCACTATCTAAATTTCTTCTTTTACCCATCAATCCTTTCTCAAATCTCTGATGGTTTTCAAATTCATTTACTAATGATAAAACACCAAATAGTAACTTATCCATTTTATTATCAAAGTTGTATTTCTGATTATTTAGATATAAATCAATTCCATTTTTATATATGATACTTTTTAATAGGTTAGATGTATCATCATTTCTACTTAACCTACTTAAATCATAAACCCAAATATTTTTAATTACTCTTTTTTTCCAACTATCAATTAGAATACTTAATAATTCCCTTTTAACCATTTCCCCAATATCATCATCATCCAAAAAATCATCTCCACTTTTTCCTTCTTCTCTCCAAACAATTATATACTTAAACTTTTGTGGATGGTTTTTAGTTACATACTCAACCCCTAATTCTTTTTGATTGTCTAATGAAGTATTTTCTATCTGATCTTTAGTTGAAACTCTACAATAAACATTGAAAGAATTTATTAGAATTTCAGTTGAAATCTTATCCTCAAATTCCTTAATATTTTTAATCTCTATTACTTCCATTTACAATCCTTATTGATGTTATTGGTTTCCTTAAATCCCTTAAATAATTTTATAACCTAATTTTAAAAAAACATAAAATGAGTGAACAAACCAAAGATGAATTACAAAGATTTACAACTTTAGTAAAACCAACTATTCTTTCCCACATTAAACTTATTAGTTACTTCACTAATCAAAAGTTATATGAAGTTATTAATAGTAGTTTGGAAGAACATATTTCCAACTTTGAAATTCAAAACAAAACTTCTATTTCATCTATTATTAACTTTCAACACAAATTTTCTAAAGATTCAATTAAAAACAATTTACCTAAAGAGAATAAAGTTGAAAATGATAGTAAAGATAAAGAAAAATAAAAACCTACTTTTTAAAACACTTAGAGTAAGAAAGAACACATTAATTTGTGTTCTTTTTTTTACTAAAACTTACTAAAATTTACATAATCTTATAAAACCTCAAAAACATTACCACTCAACACCACTAACTATACCATTTTTATGTGTTTTTAATGTGATTTAATACATTATCTCTCCTTTACCATATACTTATGTGATTTAATATTTTTAGTATGTTTAAATCAAAGATTTTAAAAGAAAAAGGATATTCAGTTTTTTACCAAATACCCTAAATCTCACAGAAATAGAAAACACTATTTAAAATTAATGAAAGAACAACTTTTAAAACATTTTCCTAACTCTGATTTTCTTACTCTTTTGAGTTTCCATTAACTCTTTTTCTGATGGATTCATTCTATCTAAATAGTTACTAAAAAAATCCCTTAATTTCTCATAAAAAATTTTATTGAACATCTCTTTTTGAAATTCTTCATTTTTTACAAATGAATTCCCCCTTATAATATCATTTGATTTATCTCTTTTCATCAATTTATCAAAATCATCTAATATCTTTTGTTTATTTTTTTTCATTTCTTAATTTTTTATCAATTTTTAAGTGTTTATCTAAGATTATATCTTCCATATTATCATTGAATACCTTAAACCAATTATCTTCTATATATTTTGATTTCTCAAAATTATTCCACTTATCTCTAAACCACTTATTACTTTGACTTTCCATTATCTCCAAATTTCTGTATTAGATCCAACACTAACATTTCCATCTAAATTCAGTTGATTATAATTTCTACTGTGATTATCTCTTTGTTCTTTAAATCTTTCTAATCTAATATCACTTACTTCTTCACTTCTAACAACACCCATACTGTTTAAATCATTTAGGGTATTTTCATCTAAAGTTCTTAAGAAACTATCCAATTTTCTACTTTGTCTTAAGGTGTCAAAACTATCTCTACCTAATAATCTCAATTCATTATCATAACCTCTTTTTTCAGTTTGTAATTTCCCTATTTGTTCATCACAAATTCTTTTATTAAAAAGACACTTAAAGTGTTTTATTATAGTTTCCTCTAATCCTATTTTAAAAGGTATAATTGAATGTATTTTCTTATACTGATTTCCAATTTCAGTTATATCTCCATAAGTAACTTTACCATCAAACCTATTTTTTATTCTTTCTAAATTAATTTCCATCTATATCTTTTTTTAAGTCAAAGAAATTATCAAAATCTTCCTCTAACATTACTATCCATTTATAATATTCTCTAACATCATCAGATTTTATTTTTCCTATGTGTTTTCCATATTTTACCCATTCTTTAATAAGTTTTGTTCCTACTATTTGACAAACCTCATCCATCTTTTTTTCTCCTACTGAATTACAGTCTTTCTGACCATCAAATTCAACTCCAAACATTTTAAAACTCATTTTACTAAATAATTTTCCATTTGTTCTTCTACTAATTCTTTTTTGAATTTCACATTCTTACCTACTTTGTAATATGGTAATTCATTTGATTTCATCATTGTTTCAATTTTACCCATTGAGAATCCTAAATAATCTCTGAGTTCAGACTTTGACATCCAATTTGTTTCTAAGTTCATACTATTACTTTTTATTAAACATTATTATATACTTATACATATTGAAATTTGATTGAGAAGTCATATATCTTTTGTGGTTCCCCAAAACTTCTTTCATATCTTTATGATGGACCATCAGAATCAAATTCCATTACATATTTAGGGTTTCACTTACAACCAAACCCCAATTCTTACCATAAATGTATGACCCCTATTTAACCACTCCACATTATTCTACACATCTCTTTTATTCATTTATTTAGGATATAAGTATATACTTCATATATCAAAAAAATTGTATTTGAACTGAATTAATATCCCAACCTTTTTCTCCATAATACCATCATATATGGACATCAACACTTATGGGGTATATTCATACTATATACATAATACCATATTGGTCATATATTATTAGGTATGGTCATACATTGTGATAAGTTGGTATTACTACTCAATTAAAAACACCATACTATCTAATTATTCACTACCCCATAAAAGTCATATATAAACCTTTGTTTCCACACCACATATAGTTACACACACATTGTTGGTTAGATCATATACTAACATTCAATTGGTCACATACATTCAACAAATATGTAGTTCAATCTCTCTTTTGTTATATTTCCACCACCATACCATTCAATTATATTATCTATATAATCATCTTCTGTTTTATATTTTGTTGTGTGGTTATTATTTCCAAAAGTGTTAGTGAGGATATTATGTCTAACCCACAATACTTCTTCCAAACCCATCCTCATATCTAATTCCTTTTCAGTTAACCCAAAATCACAATCAGTTAACCAATTACCAAATACACTATTAAAGAATATCCAATCTGAATTATCAATATTATTATTCCTAAATACCTCATCTTCCCAATCCCCACTCAAACATCCACTACACCAAATTTTATATCCTTTTTGTAATGATTGTTTTTGTTTTGAAGTGTAATTACTTAAATCTACTTTTTCTACTGTGTTTACTTTGTTCATTGTTTTCATTTTATTTATTGTTTTTATTTATTTATTATTCCCACCTTAATTCATCAAAATCATCACAAATCAAATCTGATAAGTCAGTATTTTGGTGGTAAAGAGAAGACCAATTTTCACTAAATAGATCAATTACCTCATCTAATTCCTTTTTATTCAAATTGTCAATACCAACACACCAATCCCCATCATCCATATAGTAGTTTGTATTCCAATTATTTTTTTTTGGTAGTAAATATTCTCTATCAAATTTTGAATTTTGAACATCTAAATGTAATTGTGGTCCTCCATATAAAAGAACTTCAAATCCACTTTGATTTTGATATTTACCATTCTCAAACTGTTTAAGTGTTTCTGTAATTTTTAATTTTAATTTTTCCATTGTTTTTGTTTTTAATTGTTTATTATTTTAATTAATTCATTCTCATTGTAAGGAATTAAACATTTATCCATTACATCTTTTATCTTATCTATTTTGGGTAGTTTATCCCCAAATATGACATATAATTTATCTTCTAATAATGTCTCTGTTTTTGTTGTTTCCATTGTTTTCATATTTGTTGTTTTATTTATAGTCTCTGTTATATGTGTTTACAAAACCTTCACTTACTAATTCTAATACTTCATCAATTGTAACCCCATTTGATTTTACAACATCTAACATTTTAGATATTTCTTTAAAATGTTCTTTTACTTTATTTGGTAATCTGTATTTGTTTTTTCCACTATGTACAGATTTGAATGTTTCATCATAAGTTTGATTATATAACATCTTAAATTTTTCTCTTTCTAAATTCAAATACATTTTGTATTTTCTTTTATCTAATTCAATAGGACTGTTATCAAATCTTTTTGTTGTTTCCATTGTTTTTGTTTTTGTGTTTTCCATTTTTTTTGTTTTTAATTGTTTATAGTTTTTGTTTGTTTTTTAATTATACTCTAATATAAGATTAGTCTATATCTAAACTGAAACACACTATCCCATTAGGATAGAGTGTTCATTTTGTAAGTAATTATTCAGTTTAAGTTCTAATGAGTTTAAATCATACCCATCAATTCTTCCATATTTAAAATCAATTCTACCCATATTTAATTGTAGTTGTAATGATGTTAATTTTGGTAATGTTTTGAATTTTGTTGTTTTTGTGTTTTCCATTTTTTTTGTTTTTAATTGTTTATAGTTTTTGTTTGTTTTTTAATTATACCTCAATATAGTCATACTCTATATCTAAACTGAAACACAAAACACTCTTTGGATAGAGTTATAGGATAAAAAAAACCCCACTAATTAAAGTGAGGTTTAGATTATTTAAATTTTACTAATACTAATAATAACTCAACACATTTCTAACTCCACTACCATACCATTGATTACCATTTTTAGACTTTATATTTCTTTGATTTAACCTATCACTGATTTTAAAATATGAATAACCTCTTTTTCTCAAATTCTTCATATACTTAATCACTTTTAATTCATCAACATTGTCAATTAACTTAACCCCATCTTTAGTTTTACCAAATATTAAATTACCATAAACTAAATTCTTTGATTTTTTATATTGTTTCACTTCACTAATCCTATTTCTCAACATTTCAACTTCAAACTGATTTATTGATGATAAAATATTAATTATTAAACTACCCACATTTGAATCATTATTAATTCCCTCTTTTATAGTATGGAATTCAATATTTTTCTTCTTCATTGAATCTATGAATTCAACTACATCACTCATTTTTCTACCTATCCTACTTAAATCATTAACTACAACCCCATCAATATCTTTATTACTTATAATATCTATTAGTTTCAAATAATCTTTCCTTTTTGATTTACTCATCCCACTTATACCATCATCACTTAAAATATCAATTAACTCATACTCATTTAACTTACAATATGATTTGATTTTACTGATTTGATTAGGTATTGAATTACCTTTTTCTTTTTGTATCAATGATGATACTCTTACATAACCTATTACTTTTTTCATCTTTTTAAATTTTTATCTTCTACAATTTCTCTATCCTTTAATACTTCCACAATCTCACTTAATGAATTACTGATTTTAGGAATGTATTGTATTAATGTTTCATATAAAATTTTATCATATTGTGTCATAGAAT
>Ga0209634_1000955_pt1 | contig 21809 bp, 19 predicted proteins | sample LinPmetageLP40_FD_184043 | JGI IMG/M metagenome (GOLD analysis project Ga0209634, IMG submission 184043) | Marine viral communities from the Pacific Ocean - LP-40 (SPAdes) (version 2) | ecosystem: Environmental > Aquatic > Marine > Oceanic | place: Pacific Ocean | collected 2010-08-26 | reverse complement strand
GTTGTATGTTGGTCTAATAAAGGTATTGTATGTTGTATATCCGTATAAGATATGTGTGGGGCCGCGTGTAAGCTGCTTTTCTTGTCTAAAACACAAAACTCATAATTTGCCAACATATTCAAAATAGCATCTTTGTCCCAATTTATACATTCTAAATGATTTAATGGAATAATAAAATCTTCACCATCAACTTCAAGATACACAGCTATTATTTCTGCTAACGCAGGATGTGTGTTGTCATTACCCTGAATAAATTCAAGATAGCGTGTTAAACTAGAAGATAAATTTGATTCTAGTTGATTTAATTGATTTTTTGTTTCGATAAGGTAGAACATACCCCATCAATGTACGAAAGGTTTATCTAATAACCACCTCCTCCACCACCAGAAGAACCACCACCATAGGAAGGAGTACTTGTTGTTTGTTGTTTTACTTCTACAGCTGCAGCTTTTTCAGTCTTTACAGGTCGTTTGTCTATTATTAATAAATTATCTCCTGTTTTATCTAATCCCTCTATAAAATCTTGATATTTAGAGTTTCCTGTTTTTAGTAATTGATTTGGATAATATAATTTATGATGAGATATAGATGAATGTTCAGCACCTACCATAGGTCCTTTTTCAGGATGGATATGATAAGGGCCTATATATTCCTTACCATCACTATAATATAATTCTTTTCCTGTTGTGTGTAAATTGTTTTGTGGGGTAGGAACCGAATCAATACGATGATATTCGTTTAGTTTAGGAAATAAATGTTTAATATTTAGGAAAGTTCTATTTGTAAGTGTAATAGATGTATTATTTTTTTTATGGACATTTCCCTTTAAATGCCAATTTAATTTTCCTACTTCGTTTAAATAGTGATCATATTTACCATCTCTTGTTAATATTGAATTATAAGTATCTTTATTTATTTCTTTATAATTAAAATCATTAATTCTTTTTACAAAATATCTTTGATAATATCCTTTAGTATAATCTTTTTCTGTTGGTTGTGGTTTTGATGTACTTATAGTTCTTGTAGAAGATACAAAATTATTTACTGGGGGTAATAAGATATTATGAATATGAACATCTATAGATTTATCTAAATTACCATATCCACCATAAGTAGGGGGTTTAGGAGCGGGTTTTAATTCTTTTCCTAAAATTAAATGATTAGTACCAGCATAAAATCTTCCTGAATTTGTTGCTATATATTGGCCTTGAAAAGGGTTACCATTTAAAAATACTAATTCATCTTTAATAGCTGTTTTTATTTTTATTTTAGATTTTGGTAAATATGCCATAATTTTTAATAATAAGTTGTAAAATTTTCTGCATTTAATAAATAATTAACTACTTTACTATTTGAATTAGTATATGTTTTAGTTAATCTACCTACTCTATCTGTAGAGGAAGGATAGCCACTTCCTAAATAATTTTCTGTTCCTATTTCATAATGTAAGTGTGGTCCTGTTGTGTTTCCAGTTTCTCCTACATATCCAATAATCTGTCCTTTTGTTACTGAATAACTATCCCCTGCTTTTTTCCCAGATGCAAATTTATTTAAATGAGCATATAATGCTTTTGCTGCTTGTGAATCTTCATCTACGTCGTCAAATTCTAAAATAACATATTGTCCAAAACCACCATATCCCCCTTTACAATTTCCTCCACCACAAGATTGTGTTTTAAGTGTAACGGTTCCGTCTCTAGAGGCAACTAATTCTGTGCCTATATTAGCTCTAATGTCTATTCCTGTGTGTAAGTTACCACTTTCTGATCTAGCAGGAAAACCATCTCCTACTGATGAAACAAATGAAATAGCTATAGGATCTTGAAAAGAAGTTCCTGGTTTTGAATCATCAACTTCTTCAACTCGTGCCCCTAAAGTATTTTTTATACTTTCTCCAATATTTTCAAATAGTGATTCAATTTCCTTACTGATATCAGTATGGAATTTTGTATCCTCCCCCTTTAATAAATTTTGTCCCGTAAAATTAGGATTAGTATCTTGTAAAACTAATTGACCATTAAATTCAGTTACCCAATCTTGTCCTGATGTTATTGTTTGTTTTTCTTCTTTTATTATAAAAACAATAGATTCTTTTTTATCTTGGTATCCTATTGGTAAAACATTTTTATCAACTCTAAATAAAGTAAGTGGTGTTATTCCTGCTATACCATCTAATTGTGCTGAAAATTTAATTGGTATAATTGCACTTCTATGGTATGTTGTATTTTCTCTAGGTAATCCTGCTTTAGGGTGGTCTTTTTCTCCCCCTGGGTAATATAAAGGATATTTATTTTCTATAGAAATTCTTAATTCTTCTAAATCCTCTATATAAGATAAAGCTTTATCAGAGGTTATAGGATCTCTATATATATAATCCCCCTTTGATTCCCCCTGTGTGTATTTATCTCCTGTATTGATCTTATGAAACTTCATATTATTAAACATCGTAGTATATTCTCCTAAAGATACAAGTAATTTTTTATAATTATTGATTTCCTCTTGTAATACTTCTCTTGCTGCTATTTGGTTATCCTTTATTTCTTCATCTGTTAAAGGAGTAGCAGAAAATCTACTATATATACCTTTATGAAAAGCTTTAAAAGATAAAGCGTCTAAATCATTTGCCTCATTAGGTGCTTGAGCTGCTATAGAAATTACAGAAGACATGTCTGAAGGTATTTCAGAATTAAAATTAAAATTTCTTAAAATAGATCCATCTAATTGAGGTTTAAATGTAAATAAATTGTCTTTTCTTGTTCTTCCACTAAATTCAAAATCTATTATTCTTCCTACATGAGGTCTTTCATGTTCTATATGGAGACCAAAATCATAATAACCTCCTGTTGCTGCATTTACTCCCTCCCATATATTATTAAAATATTTGTTAAAATTAATGGTTGATTTTATGATTTTACCTCCAGATTCCCTTTTTACCATTGATATTCTTTCGTATTCTGTAATTAAAAAATCAAGATTAAATAATACTCCCCCTATAGATTTTGCATTAAAATGACATTTTTTATAAGATGTAAATGGTTTAGATGATGATTTTATCTCTGGATATACTATAATAGTATTTTTATTATCATCATACAAGAGATCTAATAGATCCCAAGGATCTGAAATTGATACATCCTTACCTTTATATAAAGAGGATACTATTTCTTGATGAGGTAATAAACACACACTTTCATCAAGACTTTCACCCAAAATAGATTTAAGGACACTCCTTTCAAATTTACTATCATTATACACCATTTCTCCAGGTACTGTGGGTCTTGATTTTGGGGGTTGATATCTTATATATTCTTTTACTGAATTTTTATTTGCCCCTGTTCCTGTATCAGTATTGTCTATTTTTTCACCATCAGAACTAAGATCATAAGTTTGTTGTTTAGGAGCCAAATATGTCATTTCTACTATAGGTTCCTCTCCACTATCTGTTATTAGTTTGTTTTGTGATAAGTGGTTAAATATTTGACAAACTAAATCCCACCTAACAAAAATATTTTTTCTCCATCCTGAATTTATTTTTTCTTCAGAAGAAATATATTTAGATATTTGTTGAACTATAAGTCCATCATAAAAGGATGTTAGTCCTTTATCTTGTTGATTATACTTATTATTTTTATCGAATTGGGCATTCGCCCCCATTATTTTTCTTACTGGTCCATATTTAAATAATCTTTGGGATTTACGTGTACAACCATCAAACAAGTCACTATGATCAACACATGCATATTTCCATCTGAATTGTTTAAAATGCATAGCTTCTTCTCCACGTGGAGAAGTTGGTCCCTCACTATATTCTCCACCTTTTGATGGATCTTCTAAATAATCTACACCATCTATTCCTCCATCTTTAGGTCCTTTACAATTTCTCCAATCTCTCCTTTCATGTTGTATTGCAAACCAGCTGTCAGGATCTTCTAATGGCCAGCCTTCACCATCTTTTAAACATTCAAACCATCCATTCTCCCAAGTAAAATCATTTAAATCTAAAGTTGAATTTGTTATTTCATCTGGGGCTGCTGGTGTATCTTTACCTATGTCTTTTATTAACTTATCTACCATACTATAAGCCTCTTCATATTTAGGACTTACTTCTTGTAATTCTATATAGTCAATAGCATCAACATCAATTTTATTGATCATCGGGGTTTGTCCTATATTATAATAATTACCTCTTATTTTTTGTCTAGTTTCTCCATCTGTGCCTTTTAATTGTAAATAAGCTTCATCTCCTGTTTTATCCCATACAGCTTTTATAGATTTTAAATATAATAAAAACTTATCTAATATTTCCCGTTGTTGTTTTTTTACAACCACTACCTCTCTTCCTACATCTGTTCCCAATCCTTTTCCAATCCCAAAAACTCCTGGAGTACCTTCTTTATTACCTTCAAATGGAGCTATCTCAAATTGATCAGTTTCTATGAATTTTTTTGTACTTCTTAAAGATTCCATTATTTCTCCTTGAGCTATAAGTTCAGTTGTACAACTATATCCCCCATCATCTCTTGAAGTATAATTGAAATTTTTAATAATTCCTATAAAACCATCATAATTTCCTTCTGTGTCTTGTTTCTTTTTGATGATTTCTTGATTTAATCTATTAAATAAATTACCTGTTGTGTCTTGAACTTTAGTAGGGTCTAAAAATTTTCTAGCAATACCTGAAGATGGGTCAGTTTCTATTCCATCTTTACTATGGATGTAAGGACTCCATCCCCATTCAAGTAAAACTAAATAACCTGGTCTCATATATAAAGCTTCTAAAACTTGTAATTGTCTTCTATTATGACATTCAAAATTTATTTTAGCTTCTCTTAAAGATCCTTCTGGGGTTTTTGTTCTAATTTCTGCATCTACAATACCCGGCATAGGAACAATACCAAAATTATCTCCAGCGTCTGCTCTTACATGGTCATCCCCATAAGTAAAACCTCTTGTTTTTGATTCTTCTTTTCCTTCAGTAAAAGATTCTCTCATAGCTCCCTCCCCAAGCCTATCATAATAAAGAGTTCCTCCTTCTAAAATATATTGTTTAGCTAAACCTTCATCTAATTTTTTAGGAGTTTCACTTGATTCAAGAATATTATTTTTATGAGCTATATTTACTCCTGACACCATTCTTAAATAACAAGATTTAGCAGTAGTATAGGTGTAGAATTCTCCTTCTTTTCTATCTTTTACTGTTTCTTGTCTTTTATTTAATTGGTTTTGTACGTACTTCCTAAAAGGTTCAAATATTCCATTAATTCCTGGCATAACTTATACAATTTGGTTTAAATCTTCAAAATCTCCTATGATTTTTTCTATATCTCTTGGTATTCTTATTAATAAATTAGATTTTAAAGAAAAACTATCTCTTCTAATTACTCCTACATTAGCATTCATTATAATCCACCATAATCTTGTGTCTTTGTAAAACTGATAAGCCAATAAGTCAAGTCTATCATCAACAGATGTTCTAATGTATAAATCGTCTGAATTTAAAGGTATTGTTGGATATTTTAAAGGTTTATAATATCTTTTTAATTCAGGTGATCTTTTGACTGCTGCTGATTTGATTCTATTTCTCATATTATTTCTTTATAGCATTTTTTATAGTTCCACCTACTCCTTTGCTGCTTAAGTTTTCTTTAAACTTATTAAGTTTTTGTGTCCAATGTAAATCTTCTGGAGTGTTTGTTGGAGTTAACCATGAGTCTCTAAAATTATATTCTGTCCAATAAGGTTTAGTTACCTTTGGACCTATATTATGGGCTTGACTTTCCATAACTTTTTCATATAATTTTCTATCAGGATTTACATATTCTTCACCTGGATCCTTTTTTATATTATCATTTTCGTCCCAATATTGATTAAAATCTTCGGGACGATTTTCAATCTGTTCTTCAAACTTTTCTGGACTATAATCTTCAAGATTTGAAAAATCAGCTATTCCATAAGATAACCAATGATCAATACTAATAAATGGTGCATTATATTCATTTTCAGGTCTCATTTTATGGATTGGTAAGAAACTAAGAGAAACATCTAAAACATGAGGTAATCTTAACATATCTTTATCTTGACCTCCTTCATCATATTTAATTTCCCAAGGGTAATCTTTTGACCAATTTAAAGATATATTTGATAATACACCTGGTAATCTATTAAACCAATCTCCCACTGTAATTTTCATATATGGAGTTCTCATTCTTGTTCCTTTATAATTAGGAGCTGTTTGGGCTACAAGATAATTTAATTTTCTATATAATGGTTCCATATCAAATCTTGATGACGCTGCAATTTTAAAAGTGATATTTATTTTTCTGTCAAATTCATTGTAAGTGTAAAACTTTTCAGCTCTTCCACTGTATTTAACACTATTATGATTTGCAGAAAAATCATCCGTTATACTATCAATGTATGCCCTAAAAACCATTTTTGTTGATGCTAATGGATTATCTATGTCTACAACTTCAAATACAAAAGGGATAAAATCTTGGAATGAATCTTTCCAACTACGATTTAGATTTTTCTCCCAATCTGATCCCTCTTCTGTTTTATATATATTTAGACCTTGTATTGGGTCCTCATCACCCCCATTATAGTGAAAAGCTCCTGGTTGACCGGAATCATCACCTAACACCTTCATAATTCTATATTTATCATAATCTACTTCTCCATATTTGATTTCTCTTGGGGTTCTTTGATTGGAGTGGGACCCCATTCCTATGGATGTATCTCTCTCAGATTGAGTTGCCCAATCAACATACTTATATGATAAATAGTCTATTGTATCATCTGGAAGTTGCATGTGATCCAAAAAGTCATCATAATCACGTGCTCCTCTGAAATATCTTGATTTTCCATAAAGATTTGTTATTCCATAGGGATTTGTGTTAGTGTATCTTCCTATAAATGTTCTTCCAATACCAAAAACAGAATTAGGACCACCATTATAATCATATAACATTTCTCCTTTACCCCCAATAAAATTCATAACCTTACTAGCAAAAGCTCCTACTTTGCCAAAAAATCCTAGTTCTTCTGTGGGATTAGTCAATATATTTTTATCGTAAAGATATATTAGTCTATTTTTATTACCACCTTCAATAAAATCTTTATCATCTATATATCCATTTCCAAATAAACCTAATGTTGTACCTTCTCTTTTAATTTGTGACACACCAGCTAATCTTACTGCTGTTTTAGTGCTTACAGGGACATATGTTCTTTGATTGGCAGGAGAAAAACCTAATAATCCCTCCATAGGAGCATTTATTTTAGGATTCATTCTTTGTAATCCTATTTGTCTCCATTTAAATTGTTGTCCTGCAGATGTTGTTCCTAATGGACTTCTCCAAGTAAGATCTATACCCGAACTTTCTGCTGCTATAGTGTCTGGGTCAGTTGCTGATGAATTAAGTGTATTTTGTGTGGGAGTATGGTCATTTGGGAAATTTACATTTAATGGCCATTGAAATATAGAATCTCCTAAAAAAGCAGATATTCTTTGATTGTCTACAAATCTTCTATTTATATTTGTAGCTATTCCCCCTCTTAAACCACCTCCATCTAATCCTCCTTTATTATGATCTTTTCCTAATAAAAATGTAGGATTAGCATTTTCATCATTAAGATCCCATGAAACCCTACCTATTAAAGGGGGAGTGTCAATATTATCATTAGGATAACCTATGGATTTTGATTTTAATGTAATACCAGAAACCTTTCTATTATCTAAATTTGTTAGTAGTTTTTTTAACCCCATTTTATTTTTTATTTATGAGGTCCAGTTTCATCATATTTTCCCCCACGTTGACCTAAAACTGGATTATTTGAATTAACTCCTCCATCTAAATCTTGAAATCTTGTTGATGATCCTACTGGTCCATAATTTCCTGAAAAAGGATAAGGACCACTTATATTATGTACTTTACTTTGGTATTTTTTTACTAATTGTGTGTAATCTGGACTTTCTAAAGGATTCCCATGTACTTGACTAGGAGTTCCTGAATCAAAAAACTGAGGTCCTCCTGATCTATTTCCTGGATCATTTCCATTTAAATCATAAATACCTCCATCTGAGCCTTTATTTTGTAGTATTGTTTCTCTAGAATTTCCATGTTTATAATTATAATGATTTTCTAATAAAGTTTCATGTAAATCTTCTCCTTTTAATTTTTTACCTTGACCCATTCCTGGATTATTCATTCCATGAAAATATCCTTGACCTCCATCTGTTTTATCTAAATCTAAAGCGCCTCCTTGATTTCCATTTCCATCATCTCCTAATATTGTAGTAGGAGTTCCTTCTCCATAATTGTATGTGTATGAACTTTGTAGTAAAGCTTCATGTAAGTCTAATCCTCCTAATTTTTTACCTTGATGTTTTCCTCCTTTTCCATATCCATTAAAATAAGTTGGACCCCCAGGAGCTCCAATAGTTGAAGGATCTGATCCATTTAAATCTTGTTCTTTTCCTATAACGTCATTGGGAGCAGATTTATAACTTAAACCTTCATCTCCTGTACTATGTACTGTGCTGTTTTTAAGAAGAGATTTCATATGGTCTCCATCTTTACTAAGAAAAGGAGAATCTGATATTCCTTTATCTGTAAAATATTGTCCATCTTGTGGTAATGATTCTCCTACATTAGGACCTGAAACTTCTCTATAATTTCTGTCTAATTTTGATTTTTTGTCTACTAATGCCATAATTTAATTTTTTTATCTTATTGATGTGTTATAATGTGTTGGGGCTTTAACTGCATCAAAGCCACTGTAATTAACTGATAATACAACTGGTTGCATATTTTGTTGTTGATTTCCTCCTCCCCCTGCTTTATTAAGTAAAGCTTCTAATGTGTTTGTTCTTATTAAAGATTCTCCACTGTGTGCTTTTACTTCTCCTCTTTGAATTTGAGCAACGTCCATAGGTGATAAATCATTTTTACTTGGTGTGTTTGAGGATATTGCGTATCCTGCCGCAGCTCCTGCTACAGCCATTCCTCCAATTACAAGAGGAATCGTAAGAGGATTAGCTGCTGCTTTTGCTATAGCAGATGCAATTGCGGTTGCTTTCCAAGCTTTTGCTAACAACAGAACCGAATTTATTAATCCTAAAAATTTAACCCCCACTATTGCTCCTATTGCAAAACCAACTAATTCTGTATATGTAAGCATATTTGCAAATGCTTCTACTAGAGGTAAAAGAGGTGTCATCATATTTACTAAAGATTCTGTAATTACTTGTTGTGCGTTTGCTAAGTCTTCTGCTGCTCCTCGTTTTTCATACATCTTCTGTAGCTCTTTTTCTCCTGCAGCTTCTGCTTCTTTAGCTAATTCTTTATTTGTTTTGCCATCTCTTAAAATGTCAGCCATCCCATCTGCAGTTAACCCTAATGCTGCTGCTGTTCTTTCTTTTGCAAAATAATTCATTTTTTCAAATTCTATTATACTAGGAAATTGTTTTACTATTTCTTTTTGTAAATTTGTATAATCATTTGTTAAAGCATATAATCTTGCTTTTTCTAAATTAAGTTGTTTACCCGTAAATAATTCTGCTGCTAATTCATTTTCAATAGATGATGCAAAATCAAGCATGCCTGCTTGGATGCTTTTTGTTTGTTCAAGAGAAATACCTAATTGTTTAGATTGTGTTACTAACTTAGCCATTTTTGTAATACTAAAACCAAAGTTGGCAGCCATTACTCCTGTTATTTGTCCTGCTTCATCTAATATTTTATTTACATCTACTCCTAATCCAAATTGTTTTGCTTGTGCTTCTACTGTTGCTCTTGCTTCTGTAGTTATTTCATGTGCTTTTTTACCTGATAATATTGCGTCTTGTGCAAATCTTGCTTGGGATTCAGCTGATAAACCTGTATATTTAGATAATATAGCCATTTCTTGAACTATATCATCTCTTATTGCTGTTGTAGATATTCCTAATTGTTCATTAAGAGACATAAAGGTATTTCTTATATCACTAACAGCAATACCTGTAGTTCTTGTAGAATGAGACATCATTAAAAAATTATTATTTAATTGTCTTGATGCTTTATCTGAAAGATTTAATGATTTTTGTACCTGTGTTACTTGTGTGCTAAGTTCTATTGCATCTTTTAGTATAGACGTTAAAGTCCACGCAGATAGAACTTTTCCTATAGCTGAAGAGTTATCGTTTAATTGTTGAAATGCCTCTCCAAAGGCTGCCTTCATTCCTGCTGATGATTTTTTAGATTCATCCTCCATCCCATGAATAGCTTTTTCTGCTTTTCCAATTATAGCTTCTCCATCTATAAATTCTTTAAAGAAAGGAATTTGTTCTAGACCTCTCATTATATTGTCGGTCATTCCTAGGTGTTTATTTATTGAGGCTCTATCCTTTATTTGTTTCTTAATATTTTTACCTATAGATTTTGTTGTTTTTAATTGAGCAGCTAGATTTTTAGCTTGATCTACATTACCAGCTTTTTCAAGATCTTTTACTTTTTGTTTAAGTTGTTTTCTTAGGGCTGTGTCTTGTAATAAAGCTTTAGATAAATCTTGTTCTGATCTTAATAATTCAATTCCTGCTTGTTTAAAAACTAATTCTTCTTGTTCAAATTTAGCTAAATCTCTAGACATTCCTAGAGTTTCTTTTTTATATTCGTTTCCTTCTTTTTGGAGTTTAAGAAGATCATTTAAAGCTTGCCTTTGAGATAACAGTTCTTTCCCTGTCTCTTTAGTGTGTTTAATTTCTTGTTCTTTAGCTTTATTAAACTTTTTTTGTTCTTCTAGATTTTTTTTATTTTCGTCTCCGTTAGCCATAGTATAATGTTATTCATGTATAAATATGAAAAAAGAAAGATATCTTGCGATATCTTTTACTTTTTAAAATTATATGTTGAAGAAGGATTTATATTAGGCCCTTGTACTGATTTTTTAGAATTTGGGTTAGCTTGTTTTTGGGCTTTTTCTGTTTCTTCATTTTTTTCTTTCACATATTTATTAATTCTTAAAATGTGAAATTTTCTCATCCAAGTAGGCATATTATAGACCTCAGAGTGTATAAATCCACCACCACCATGGTACACTAGGTCATGCACTTGAGTAAATAGGGTATTCCTATATTGAGGCGTCAGGCCAAAAAAACTTAATACCAACAGGGATATCAATCTTTGTGATATTACCTCTCTGGTCTTCATAATCATAAGATAAGTCGACACTTGGTTGGATTTTTTCAATATAGTTTCTTAATTCTCTTGCGTCTCTAGCTAAAAATTGATTATCTACAAATTCTCTAATAGTTTTTTGTTCATAATCTCCATCTACAGACGTAATTATATATTTCAATCTTGTAGTTACATCAGATGTTATATTTTTATTAAGTTTTTTAAGACCTTTTAATTCATTATCAATTTTTCTTTCATCTGCATGTGTTAAAAATTTAATAGTTACATTTACTTTTGATGTTGGTAAAGTAAAATGAAATTCATTTTTGCCTTCTACAACTAAAGATTCATCTAATATTTTATCTTTAATAGTAGTTAAATCTATATCGATTTCTTCACCTCTATATGTAAATGTATAATCAGCACCATACCCTAAAACACGAGCTGCAACTAAAATAGCATTTTTATCTCCTGTTAATAATGTGTTATAATCGATAGGGGTTACAATTAATGATTGGAGTAATTTATCAATTACTGTTCCATTTTCAATTAAATTTGGGTTTGTTAAAATGTCTTCTTCTTTAGCAGTCATATATTTCATTTTTATGACTCCTTTCCTTAAAGGGGATCCTTCTGGATAAAGTAAACCTTTTGAGGGTAATGTAACTTCTTCAGAGGGAAATGTGTTTGTTTTTTCTTCCATAACGTTATTTATTTATTAAAATTTGTTCAGATATACATATATGTAAATAAAAAAAAGCGCCAAAAAGACGCTTTTAATTTTATATATTTTTTATATTAAATACATTGAGCATGCATTGTTTGAACATGGTTTACTTTAAATTGTAACATACCTTGCCATCTTTTATTACATTTTGGAAATGGTTTAGAATGTAAGACACTTAATTTATCGTTCCATCCTAAATATTTACCTTTTACCCATTGACATCCTAAATTATTATTGTCTTTAAAAGTTTCCCATTTGTCAACCCATACATTTGGATCAAATTGATTTGGGTAAGGTCCATTTACTATTGATCCTGCTGGTAAATTACATGATCCTCCTGGTAATACTTGTTCATTTTTTAATTCTAGAACAGATTCTTTAATTATTCTTTTTAATTGTGATAATTTCATTTTTATTTTTTTATTTTTTAGTAATTTAAAACTGCGTAATCCATTACTATAGTCATACTAATATTTGCTGGTGTGTCTGACGTCCAATCCATATCACCAAAATTTGCATTTTGACAATAAGCTCCTTTTAAAATCCATTCTTCAACAACATCACCTACTGGTCCTAATGTTTTAATGTGAATGTTCTTTTTATAGAAATCTGAATAACCATCTCTACCTGTTACTGATTCATGAGATAATCTAACCCATTCCATTACTGCTTGAGCACCTGATGGTGTTACTGGATCATATAAGTCACATGTAATGTTGTCCCAATTTGCTTTACCTTTAATTTTTCTTTTCACGTTAATGTGGTCAAGAACTACTTCTCCAAAAGAAATACTTGGTCTTGATATTTTTTTAATAAGGTATGAAGGGATGCCATCAATTACCATTAGGAACCTATTTTGTAACTTTGGTTCGAATGCTGTGAACATCATTTGTGTTGAATCTAATATTGCCATTTTATTTTTTTATTTTTATTCCGTTATAAATATAAAGTTTTTCTTTTTTTAGTAACCTCCACCACCACCACCATCAAATGTTGCTCCTGTTGGTAATACATTAAAGTCAAGTACTATAAATTCAGCTGTTTTAGTTGGTTGTAAATAAATTGCACCTACTAATTGATTTCTATCAATAACATCTGCTGTGTTGTTACTTTCATCCATTGTTACTCTAAACGCATATAATCCTTGTTGTTGTTGTACTGATTCTAAGTAAGGATTTACTATTCCTAAGAATCTATCTCTTGTTTGAATTGTATTTTGTTCAAATATTAAATATCTTGAAGAACTTGCAATGAATTTTTTAAGTGTAATTAATAATCTTCTTACATTAATTCTATCTAAAGCTGTTGGTCTTTCTTGTAATGTTTTCTGACCCCAAATACAAACTCCTGTTTGTGGGAATGTTGCAATTGGGTTAATTTTCCCATTATATAATCTGTCTCTTTCCCCTTGATTTAATCTGATTTTAGCTTCTAATACATTTCCTAAAATACCTCTATTTAAACCTGCTGGTGCAAACCATTCAGCTCCGATTCTATCTGAAGCTGCTATAGCTCCTGGTACAATTACTGATGGTGGTACTAATATTGGTTTATTTATGGAAGAATCAAGCACTTTAACCCATGGATAATAAGTTGCAGCGTAGTTGGTGTCTAATGCATTTGCTTTGTCTATAGCGGTGTTTACTGATGAATCTACTGTAGTTAAATCCATTACAAAAAATGTATCACCTCTTTCTTCACACATATCAATACCTGCATTTGTAACTAATGGGTGAATTGAATGTAAAACACCAGGCATAGCTAACATATTAATATCATATTCGTCTTGATTTGATAATATGTCTATTGCTTTTTTATACCCTTTAAATCCTGCTGCATTTGTAGTATTTAAATCAAAACCATATAAATTATCTCCTGTAGAATATGTTCCTGCTGGTGTTGAAGGATCTTCAGCACCTGTAAATTTAACTGTGTAAGGTGCTATACCATCTTCTCCTCCTTGGAAAGGAACTGTAAATTTAAGTTGATTAGCTGTTGGTCCTGAAACTCCTGTTATACTAATTGAAGCACTTAATGAACCTGAGAATAAACTTGAACTTGCATGTCCTAAATAATTTTCAACATTAAAATCACCTGATATGTTTGATTCGTGTCCCACAGGTAATGGTTTAAGGAAGTTTACATTATCCGCTTCTTTTTCTTTAAATTTAAATCCTAAATATCCTTTAGTACCAAAAGTACCATCTGTTCCTGTTTGTTGTATTCCTTCATAAGATGCTGAAGGAACAGTAAAGTTAGTAGCAAACGATGATGTTCTGATTGGGTTTTGAATTGATGAGAATCCTTTTGGAGAAATTTTTGGAGAAATTGATTTTGCTTCTACATGAGATGCTACTTCTACTCTACAATAATTTGATATATTACTATAATTTCCTAATAATTCAACTTTACCTAAAGTATCATTATATTGTGGATATCTATCACCAATTACTCTAGAAATATAATTTGGACTGTCTGGGTCTAAATTACAATTATTAAATTGTTCTAAAATAATTGGATTTTTATCTGTGTCTCTATATGCTCTTATAATAACAGAAAATGTTGAATATTGTTCTTCTCCATCTATATCACCTGGTTCTCTTAAATTAGCAATTGATACTTTATAATCTGTATTACATTCTTTATCGTGAGCTATTGTATGGAATTTAAATAATTGTTTTGTTGTTTTATTTACATCTAAAAATTGTGAAGTAATGTAAGGAGTAGAAGCATATGAATATCCTTCATTTTGTCCTATATTACCATTAAATGTCATATCAGCATTTTGTGTTAAAAATAATGCTTCTTTACCTGAAGCTATTGAATATCCTGTGACATCTGTTCCTTGAGTTATTATATTAACAGATGCTGATACTGCATGAAATCCACTTAAGGCATCTGTTGCTGCTCCTGCATCTAAAAAATCTATTGTGACTCCTCCTGAACCTGATAAGGATGCAGAAAAATGAGCATTTAATGTTGCTAAATTATTCATTTTATCTCTTAAAAGTGTGGAGTATGCAACTGCTGTAGGAGTAACTGCAGTTTGTCCTACAAGACTCATTGTTACTGCTAATCCTGTAGGTGAAGATGAAGCTGTATAATTTAATATATTCGCTTTAGTTCCTCCAAATTCAAGATTAAAATTTGAACCATCTGCTGTAGTAAATACAAATCTATTTGTTGAATTTGCTACACTTTTAATACTTTCTGTTAATTGTGCAGCAAATTGTACATTTGCTGATTCTTTAACTGTACTAGCTAAACTTGATTGAAGTGTTTTAAAATTTATGTAAGTGTAACCAGGAGTTCCTGAATAGGCTACATTTGATGTTTTACTATTATTTGGATCATCTCCTAATTGCTTAAATAAGTAATTTCTATTATTAGGATTTAATGAAGCTGAAAATGCAGTTTTAGTAACACTTGAACCACTTAATATTAAATTAAACTTTTCATCTAAATCAGGATTACCTGTTCCTACATTTTTAGTTACTACTGTTTGAGATAAATCTGGTGTTGATGTGTTTTTAGAAGGATAAATTACACCTACTAAAACATTATCAGCACTAGAGCCAGAAGCTACTACTGCTACCATTTCATTAGTTCCATTTGTAAAAGTATAACCACCTCCGGCTAATACTCTACATACAGTTACTGATCCTGCATTTTTTAGATATTCTCTTACTGTTTGAGGTACAAAAGTATCTTTACTTAAAGAGCCAAATTTTCTTTCATAATCTGCAAAGCTTCTTATTACTGTTGGTACAAATGCAGGTCCTTTTACTGTTGGTCCAATAATTGCAGCGCCAATTGCGCCAACTCCTTGTGGTAAAAATGAAAGGTCATTTTCTCTTGTAAATACACCCGGTGAAATTATTTGTTCTGCCATTTTATATTATATTTTTAATTAAATCCGTTGGTTGTTCCTATATAAATATGAAAGAAAAATGTAAACCAAACTAAGATAAGCGATTAAGTATAAAAACTTAATCACTAATAAATATAAAATAACTTTATAATATTATTTTGCAGGAATAAAGGTACCTGTTTCTATATCAATACTACCCTTACCATATTTGTCTGATAGTTTTTTTGCTATTTTAGATTCTTTTTCTTCTAAATTAATTAAATCTTTTTTAATTAGAATTTCGGTATTTTCTATTCTAATTTTATTGATATTAATTTGACCTAATTGAAAAGTTATTTGATTTAATTCTGTCCTTAAATTTTTAATTTCATTAAGTTCTTCTTGAGAAAAAGAAACTGGTGCTGATTTAACTTCTGATGGTGATGGTATTTTTTTGTCTATTGCCATAACTTTTATTTATTATTTGGATATACATATATGTAAATTAAAAAGACCCGCCATTTATGGTTGAAACTATCCCTTCAATTGAATCTGTTTCATCTGATATTCTTAGGCCTTCATTTTTTATATATGATACTTTTCCAATTTCTCCATCATTATCATAAAAATGTATTGATTGAGAAAATATATGAAGATCTTTCCAAGGATGTTGTGCACTACCTAAATCAAAAGAACCACTTCCTTCAGGTATAATAGAACCACTTACACTTATACCGCCTTTTACATCTACATTTCCTACTACTTGTACTGTTTCTCCTACAGCAAATGTAGAACCAACTGTCATTGTGCCAACTCCTTGTCCTGGTAAATAGAGTTTTTCTATATTAGCAAAGTCTGTTATTAAATCTTTTGTAGTAAGAGTTCCTGAAGAACTTATATTACCTGAGGATGTTATGTGTAAAGCTGATACAAAACCATCTGTTGTAAAACTACTTGCACTTATTTCCGTAAGTACGTCTCCAACTTGTTTTAATGCAGTTAGATTTGATTCTACTAAAGGAGTACTTACTTTATCTCCTTGTATTTTAAATAATTCTTTATTAGTTTTATAAAATAAAGTGCCTTCTTTAATATTAATTACAATATCATCAGATTTAAAATCTGTTGTTTTAGGATCTCTACTTTTAATTTTAATAGCCATAATTAATCATTATAATGAACCATAATCCCATTCCCAAAGATGTGTAATTGCATAAGTTGCATTTCCATTAGTTGTTTTAATTCCCATCCACATTTTACTTCCATATGTTATATCTACATTTGATCCTGAACAAGGATTTGTCCAATCAAAAGTTACAACTTCTCTATTTGTACCTGTTGAATCTCCACAAGCTTCTGTAACTAATACAAGGTTATTATTGCCTTGATCTGTTTTATTTTCCCATAAACTCATTGTATATGCAGTATCTCCTAAAGTATTAGATGTAGCTCTCATTGATGTTTTTATAGGTTTTCCTGGTGCTACTGCTGATCTATTTACAAATTTATTACTTGATCCTGCATTTTCTGTATCGGTATCTGTCCATGGTAAAAATATAAAATCATCACCATCATGACCACTTGATAAACTTCCTATATTGGCCGTAAGGTTTGTTTCTATTTGTTCCCATTGTCGTCCATATATGGTTCCACTTGCACTTATATTACCTGAGGATGTTATATGACCTGCATTAGGGTTTATAGCTGCAAAAACAATTCCTGAATTATCTTGAAATTGAACTTGAGTGTCTGCTTTTAATTTTATTATGTCATCACCTTCAATGGTTATATAATGGTCACCACCTTTAATAAACTGGTCTGTACCATCTAATGAATTATCAAAAGATATTATTCCTGCTCCTGGTAGACGAACTCCTGCTGCTGTTACTGTTCCACTTGCACTTATATTACCTGAGGCTGTTATTGGACTGTTTAATTCTATTCTACTAGTAGTAAAATTAGCTATTATTACGTCATTACCTTCAATCTGAACTGAATCTGAAGATAATTGTATTCCTGTGTTTGCATCTCCCACATGACTAAATAATTGATCTGATTCTATTTTATTAGCTGTGATCGTTCCACTTGCACTTATATTACCTGAGGCTGTTATAGCTGCACTAAAGGTTTTTTTACCACTAAATGTTTGGTCTGTAGTTAAATGAGCTGTATCTGCATCTAAATTAGCACTAGCTATTGTTACTCCATTCCAAGTTCCTTCTGAAATTGTTCCTACTGATGTTATCTGTTCACTCCCCTCTATTGGAGAATAAATTGTGTTTATATTTGTACCATTATCAAAATAATCTTTTGCCATTACATCTCCACTTGCACTTATATTACTTGAGGCTGTTATGTTTATTCCTGTAAATCCAGTTGATGAGTTAATTTGGCCATTTCTAGTTGATATAAAAGGTCCACTAATTCCTTGTGGGTATATTCTATTAGCTTCCACGTGGCCACTTGCACTTATATGTCCTGAGGCTGTTATGTTTGTAAAAGTTTCTAATTTTTTTGTTGTATTAGTAGAACCTGAGCCATAGTAAACTAAACCATTGTCTACGTTAATGGCTAATTCTCCTTGAGTTAAATTAGCGGGTACTGCTGACCCTGTTCCTGTTTTTAATTGTATTGTACTTGCCATATGTTATAAATATTTAAAAAGATCCTCCATTTATAGTTAAATTTAGATTGTTTATTTGAGCAGCTCCTGAAATTATACCTCCTGGTATACTTGTTAAACTTGAATATACAGCATTATGAGCAAAAGAAGAAGTTTGAGCATAAGATGATGATACTTCTTGTGTTATTTCATGAGATGCAGAAATAGCATAAGAAGCAGTAGCTACTGTCATACTACTTGTTTGACTTGCTACTATTATAGAAATAGCTGAACCTGTGCCATCAGCAAATAAATTACCTTCTGTTTGGACTACTTTTTGGTAAGTGTTCTGTATGTTTTGATCTGTAAAATCGTTTAACGCCATTTATAACCATTTTTAATTTCTTTTTTCAAGAACTTTTAATACACCACTTATTAATTTATCTGTGTTTTTTATGGTGTTTTCTTTAAGATATGTTGCTACTATGTTATTTAATTTATTTCGTTTAAAAGTAATATTATTTATATTAATATCTTCTTTTATTAATAATTTAAATAAATTTATTATGTGATTTTTTTCAGTAGTTGTTGGTTTTTCATTTTTAACTTTAACCTTTACTTTAGCTTCTACGATAGGTTTTTTAGTTGTTTGTGATTTAACTTCAACTGTTACTTTTTTACTTGTGTCTACTTCAAAATCTGATTCCCATGGTGTAAAAAAGGTATCTTCGGCAATCACTTCTAATCGGATATTTCCTGAAGTATTTTCATCAATTAAACCTTTTAATTTTCTTATAGGAATTTCACATTTACCCCCTTTAGAAATTGTACCATTAAATAATAATGAATAATCTTGAGTTTCTACTACTAATCTTGCTTTAGATTTTTTTAAACTTGCTCCTTGTAGTGATATACTACATTCAAAAAGTTCAGTTTTATCTGTAAATAATTTATACATTATTTATATTTAACAATTATTTTGTAAATCATCACTTAACCATAATATTTTTGAAGCTAATTGTGATTGCCACTTTGGATTATTTGGTGCTATAATTTGACCCTGTGCTGGAGCGAATAAAGTCGACCATTTATTCATTAAAACATTAAATCTGTTTTGTTTTCCAGGACATCCCATAGTAGACATTCTATTTAAAAAAGCTTGTGGTGGTGTTGGTGCTGAACCTCCACTAGCCCAAGTATCCCAAGCAGCTGCTGCTGTAGCCCAATTGGGTCCTGTTCCTGCTCCTGGAGGGGGATTTGTAAAAGGATTTGTGAATTGTTCATTTAATCTTTTAGCATATAATTTGTTTAATTTTTCTGCTATAATATGTTTTACTTTTGTTAATTTATTCATTTTTAATGACTTTAGTTTGTTATAAATATTAAATAGTTATGTTCTCAGCTATTATTTCTACTCCTAGTACTTCTTTAACTGCGATTTTTATGTCTTTAGCTTTTATTTTATATTGTTTGATTTGTCTTTTTTTAGATTCTGTGATTGTATTGCCGTGGATTTTTAAAATTAATTTTATTAGTCTTTTTTTCTTTTTATCATCAAAATCTTCTCCTCCTGCTTTATATAATTCTTCAATTAATTGAACTTCATTCCATGTGTAAGGATTATTATTCCACGTTATATTTGCATTATTCCACGTAAATATTTGCATTAAAGTATTACAATATTTATTTTACCATTTGCTGCTGCTAAAATTGTCTCCTCTCCAGTATTTGTCGCCCATAAATTCATTTTTCCAGCTTCTATAATATTTGCAAATACATTTAAACCATTTATATTACAATTAGCTATAATTACTGAAGTTGTAGCAACCAAATCACAAACAATAATCCCAATAAAAGTTTTAGAATTTATTTCCATCTGGGGGAAGGCAGTTTGAATATGAAAAGAGTTTTTGCTACTTTCTGCATTACCACCAAATGATAGTGCTCCACTATCAGATTTTGTAAGAACTACACCCACAAATGTTGGAGCTCCTGCTGGAGATAAACTAGTTAATGTTAAAGTATCTGTTTCATTGTCGAGTTCTGTAAATCTTATTACTCCTTGTGAAAGATTTGCAACTGTATCATAAGCTTCTTTTACATTAGATAAAACACCATCTAAATAGTTAATTTCTGCGGCTGTTGAAGTTACTGCTGTTCCTCCTAATGTTAAAGAACTTCCTATTAATGCACCACTTGCACTTATATTACTTGAGGCTGTTATGCTTGCTCCAAAAAATCCAGTTGATGATTGAATTTGGCCCTTTATAGTTGATATAAAAGGTTCACTTTTACCTTGTGGGTACATTCTATTAGCTTCCATTCTTCCACTTGCACTTATATTATTTGAAGCTGTTATATTTCCTATAAATGTATGAGTGTCTGTTGCTGCGTCTCCAAATGCTGTTTGTCCTGTTGAAACAAATCTTTCAGATGTGATTACATCTATTGCAGTCAAATTGGTTGCAATTATATCCCCACTTGCACTTATATGGTTAAATGAACCTGTATTTGCTATTACATCACCACTTGCACTTATATTACCTGAGGCTGTTATATGGGTTGGAGTAAAATTATTTGTTACTAAAGTATCTCCTGTTATTGTTCCACTAGCGCTTATATTTCCTGAGGCTGTTATATGTCCAGTTATATTAATTCCATTAGCTGCACTTCCTTGTTGTATTTTATCTGTTATTAATTGTAAACTAGCACTTATATTACTACCTGTAATGTCAGTTATTACAGCGCTTGCTGCTGTTAATTTTCCTGCTATACTTACCCCTGCTGAAGATGTTATATTTCCTATTTCAAGATTACCACTAGAACTTATAGTCCCCGCCAATGATATACCAGCACTTGATACAAAATTAGAAGCACTAATACTACCTGATAGTATTTGGGTGTTACCATCATTTAAATTTAATTGAGAATCTATTAAATCTGCGTATTGTCCTTGAGTTGGAATATCTCCTTGTTGGAAATATGCTTTTAAAGTTGTTCTGTTTTGTTTTGCCATTTTATCCTATTTGATTTGTTTGTCCTAATAATTGATAACCTACCCCTAATCCCACTTGTTCTATATTTGTTCCTAATGGTGCACCTCTAACTTCTTTTCTAGTTTTTCGAGTACCTGTAGGGCCTACTATTAATTCTGTATTAAATGTTACTACTGATTTTGTAAATGATTTTTGTGGTCTTTTAACTAGTTCTTTATTAATACTTTCTGGTACTAAATATCCTTGTAAAGTTAAACCAAAATTAGTTTTTACAGTTCTATTTTCACCTTGTGCAATTTCTGTTGTATTATTATAAGTATCTATTCTAGCATTAAATTTAAATCTTTCTCCATCCCCCCAATAAGTATCTGAAGCATAATTTATAGTTTCTATTAATTTATTCATTTGTGCTATATAATCTGTCCATATAGTACAAGTATATTTTAAAGTAACATAATCAGGTATTACTACTGAATATATT
>Ga0209634_1000952_pt1 | contig 21840 bp, 21 predicted proteins | sample LinPmetageLP40_FD_184043 | JGI IMG/M metagenome (GOLD analysis project Ga0209634, IMG submission 184043) | Marine viral communities from the Pacific Ocean - LP-40 (SPAdes) (version 2) | ecosystem: Environmental > Aquatic > Marine > Oceanic | place: Pacific Ocean | collected 2010-08-26 | reverse complement strand
CAATTAAATTTATTTGCTTTTGTATTTTATTTAAATTACTTTTAGCATCATCAGTTTCTCCTGCAAGGAGAGTCGTTGATGTTAAGCAAAATATAAGTATGAGAAGAGTATTCTTAATTTTCTTATTTAATTTCAATTAAATTCTTCCCGGTCATTTCTTTTGGTTTTTTCTCACCCATTAATTCTAGGATAGTTGGTGCTATATCAGACAACTGACCGCCTTCTTTAATTTTTCTAATTTTTTTTCCAACATAAACAAAAGGCACCTTATTCACAGTGTGCTGAGTATGTTTCTGTTGATTTTTTGAATCTATCATGACCTCTGCATTGCCATGGTCTGCCGTAATTATCATCTGACCATCTATTTTTTTTATCGCTTTATATATTTCATATATACATTCATCAAGTACTTCAATAGCTTTAATTGCTGCTTCAAAATTTCCTGTATGGCCTACCATATCTCCATTAGCATAATTACAAACAATCAGATCATAGCTCTCAGATATAATTGCTTCATGTAGTTTTTCTGTAATTTCATACGCACCCATTTCTGGTGCTAGGTCATATGTAGCAACTTTTTTTGATGGAATTAAAATTCTTTTTTCACCTTTATATTCTTCTTCAATACCTCCATTAAAGAAAAAAGTTACATGTGGGTATTTTTCTGTTTCAGCTATACGAAGTTGTGTTTTATTTAGATCGGAAACATACTTACCCAATGAATTTTTGACATCAATTGGGTTAAATAAACATTTAGCCTTTTTCTGTTTTTCATCATGACTCGTTAATGTTAGATAATTTATATTGTTAGGTCGTGAAGAGCGTTCAAATTTATTAAATGATTCATTAAGAATGCTATCTGTTAACTGCCTTGCTCTGTCGGATCTAAAATTCATAAAAACGACCATATCATTATCATTAATTCCTGAATATGTATCTGACTTTTTGATTAGTGTTGGGATTACGAATTCATCAGATTCTCCTCTACTATATGACTTATTAATAGCCTGTTGAGCTGAGGACTCAGTATATGATGAGCATCCACAAGCAATTGCATCGTATGCTAAATGTGTCCTACCCCATCTATTATCTCTATCCATGGCATAAAATCTTCCAGATACTGTTTTTATTTCACCAAGATTTATATTTTCACAAAAATCTTCCAGTTTTTTTATATATGCTAAGGCAGATTTAGGAGGAGTATCCCGACCATCTAGAATGGCATGAATAAATACACTCTGAATCTCTTTCTCCTTTGCAAGCTTTATTAGAGCAAGTATCTGATCTATGTGGCTATGAACACCCCCATCAGAAAGAAGTCCAAATATATGTAATGCATTGTTACTATGAGATATTTTTTTAAAGCCAGAAATTAAAATTTTATTAGAAAAAAAACTCCCATTTTTGATAGATTTATTTATTCTATCAAGATCTTGATCGATGACTCTACCTGCACCCATACATAAATGCCCAACTTCTGAATTTCCCATTTGACCAACAGGCAGGCCAACAAATGATTCAGATGCATTGATTAAGCTATTTGGATAAGATTTGAGTAAATGATCCCAATTAGGTGTATTCGCAGCAGAAATTGCATTAGATTCTTTGGCATCGCTATGTCCAAAACCATCAAGAATGAGCAGCAATAAAGTGTTTTTTTTCATTTATTTATTGGAATGAATTTTTTTTTTTTTGATACGTCAATTATAATACTAATAGCTAGTCTTTAATTATCTATTATTAAGTGATTTAAATTTATGAAAGAAATTCTTATGTACAGTTCTCAGTTTTGTCCCTACTGCGTGAATGCAGAAAAACTGCTCCTTAATAAAGGTATTAAAAAAATTAAAAAAATTATGGTTGATGAAAATTCATCTTATATGGATGAAATGATAAAAATTACAGGGGAAAAAACGGTTCCACAAATCTTTATTGGTGATAAGCATATAGGAGGATTTGAGCAACTAAGATCTATTAACAACGATGGCAGTTTAGATAAATTAATCCTTGAAGATTAAATAAGTAACAGCAAATATTTATTATTCCAGGTTTAGGGGATAGAATGTGATTTAAAAGTATGTTAATTAAATTAAATTAGGAAATAAAATGGCCGAAGATAAAAAAACTAAGAAAAAAGCTTCAACAAAAATAGATGCATCTGAATCAAAAAACCAAGGGCCAGGCTTTGGTATTGAAAAATTATTTCTTAAAGATGTCTCAGTTGAGATACCTAACTCCCCTGAAATTTTTACTAATAGAGAGGCACCTCAAATTTCAGTTGAGCTCAACAATGCAGCAAAACCATTATCCGATGGATATTACGAGGTAAGTTTGCAAGTTACAGTAACGTCAAAACAATCTGATGAAACTGCTTTTTTGGTCGAAGTTACCCAATCAGGAATTTTTAAAATCTTAAATGTACCTGAGGATGGTATGGAGATGGTCTTAGCTATTACATGCCCTAATATATTGTTCCCTTATGCGAGAGAAGCTATATCAGATTTAGTTACTAAAGCTGGTTTTTCACCTGTTCTTCTTAACCCAATTAACTTTGAGACGATGTATATGCAGCAAAAAGAAAAAGAGGCAGGAGCTGCTAAAAAGGCTAATTAGTTTGATTGAAAAATTTTATAAGTTTGTATTATTTCTTTCGCTTATATTGTCGAGTTTTTTAGCCCAGGCAGACTTTATATCAGTTAAGACAAAACAAGCTATACTATTTCAAGGCCCTTCTGATGTAACAAAAAAAATGTTTATTGTGACTGAGGGCTATCCATTGGAGGTTCTTGTTAGCCTCAAAGATTGGAAAAAAGTTAAAGATCACAATGGTAAAATAAGTTGGATAGAGTCTAAATATACACAGAACGAAAGAACAGTTTTAATTTTAAAAGATAATGCAGTGATTTTTAATCAAGCAAATGATAAGAGCCATAAGTTAGCTAATGTTGATAAATTTGTGGTCTTAAAATTAAATTCTTCTATGCTTGTGGGTGACTGGGGACAGGTAAAAACGCAAATTGAGGGTTTAATTGGCTTCATAAACTCTAGAGAAGTATGGGGCTTATAGAGTGAAGGTTTGTGTTTTGGGAGCAGGTGCTTGGGGAACTTCGCTAGCTATTCACTTGGCAAGAAACACTTCTGTGACATTATGGGCTAGGGATGCTAGCCATCTCTCCGGTATGAAAAAATCAAGATCTAATCCAAAATACTTAGGAGATTTTAAGTTTCCTGATTTATTGTCCTTGAATGATAATTTTAAGGATGCGGTATTAAATTGCGATTTTATTTTATCTGCAATCCCTACAGCAGGGTTTAGGAACGCATTAAAAGATTTAAAAAATATAGGCTCTGACTCTCCTATTTTATGGGCTAATAAGGGTCTAGAAGTCTCTTCAGCAAAGCTTCCATTTGAAGTTATTAATGACGAGTTTCCAAGTTCAAAAAATGATTTAAGAAGCTGGGGAGTTTTATCTGGACCAAGTTTTGCAGCAGAACTTATAAGAGGCCTTCCTACAGCAGTCACAATTGCAACGAACGATGGAGAATTTTCAAAAAAAATTGCACCTCTTTTCCATCATAATAATATGCGATCTTACATTAGCTCAGATATTGCAGGCGTTTGTGTTGGTGGAGCGCTAAAAAATGTAATTGCTATTGCCGCTGGAATTTCTGATGGAATGGGTTTTGGTAATAATGCACGTGCAGCTCTGATCACAAGAGGGTTAAGCGAGATTAAGAGATTTGGTTTAAAAATAGGATCAAAGCCTGAAACATTCACGGGGTTATCTGGGATGGGTGATCTCGTTTTGACATGTACAGGTGAATATTCACGTAATCGTGAAGTTGGACTAAGGCTTGCTAAGGGAGAATCACTAAAATCTATTTTAGATGGCCTAGGCCATGTTGCTGAAGGTGTCTTCACAGCAAAAGAAGTTTCTAAGCGAGCCTCGTTACATAATATTGATATGCCGATTACTCATGAAATTAATAATGTCCTTTTCCAAGAGAAGCCAGCTAAAGAGGCTGTCTTAGATTTAATTCAACGACCAATTACGCAAGAGTAACAAAGCTTATTTTCCATTTTCAAAATTTAACTGGCGCCATACCTCGTATAAAACAATTCCCACACTATTGGATAGATTTAAACTTCTGTTATTTTTGACCATTGGAATTCTAATTTTCTGTTCTATATTGACGGAGTTTAGTATCTCATGAGGTAGGCCTCTTGTTTCAGGCCCAAATATAAAAGAATCATTCTTCTGATAATTGAAATTTGTGTATAAAGTCGAAGCTTTTGTAGTGACAGCAAAAAACCTTGTTTTGTTTAAAGTTTTATAGCAACTACTAATAGAATCGTGCTCTTGGACATTAGCGAGGTCTATGTAATCTAAACCAGCTCGTCGTAAATTCTTACTACTTAGGTCAAACGCGTATGGCTTTATCAGATGGAGCCTTGAGCCTGTGTTTGCACAAAGACGTATTATATTTCCAGTATTAGGAGGTATTTCTGGCTCAAAAAGAACTAAATTAAACATATGATTAAAATTGATACAGTTGTTAATAAATAAAATAAAAAGTCTTAACAATTCATTTATAATAGTTATATTAAAAGTATATAGGATTTACAATGGCTAAATTAGAATCAGCAGTAAAAGAAAAAACTGTTTCATTTATAAATCCCAAAAAAACCAAACAAACAATTCAAAATGAAGTTTGGAAAAAAATAGCCATTCAAGGCTTATTTGATCAACCATTTAACGATTTGTTATTCCAAGCGCATCAAGTCCACAGAAATAATTTCGATCCCAATAAGGTTCAGCTTAGCACTTTATTGTCAATTAAAACGGGGGGTTGTTCTGAAGATTGTGGTTATTGCCCCCAATCGGCAAGGTACGATACGACCGTTGATAATGAGCCAATTATGAATATAAAGGATGTAATTTCGGCAGCAAAACAGGCCAAAGATGCAGGTGCTTCCAGATTTTGTATGGGAGCCGCATGGAGAGGACCTAAAGAAAAAGACATTGGTTTGGTTGAAGAGATGATTTCCGAGGTTAAGTCTCTTGGCTTAGAAACATGTGCAACGCTGGGTATGCTAAAAGACGGTCAAGCAGAGAGACTAAAGGATGCGGGTTTAGATTACTATAATCATAATTTGGATACTTCCCCAGAATATTATGGAGATATTATTACAACAAGGACATATCAAGATAGACTTGATACATTAAGCCGGGTGAGAGATGCAGACATTAATGTTTGCTGTGGGGGTATTGTTGGTATGGGCGAGTCAAGAGAAGACCGTGTCAATCTTATTTATCAACTTGCAAATATGAATGTTCCACCTGAGAGTGTACCTATTAATTTATTAACTAAAGTAGAGGGCACCCCTTTGATAGATGCATCCGAACTTGATCATTTTGAGTTTATTAGAATGATAGCAATCGCAAGAATTTGTATGCCCAAAAGCTTTGTTAGGCTTTCTGCGGGAAGAGAGAGTATGAGTGATGGCATTCAAGCATTAGCTTTTTTTGCAGGAGCTAACTCAATTTTTTATGGCGAGGAGCTTTTAACGACAGGAAATCCAGATGTTGAAAAAGACCAGCAATTATTTAAGCGTTTAGACATAAAGCCTATATAAATGATTTTGCTGGACGAAATTGACTCCTCTCTAAAAGATTTAAAAAAAAGATCACTTCTCAGGAAAAGAGTTGTAGTTAGCGGTAGAAAAAAAAATAAAATTAAAATAAATGGACGTTGGTTAATTAATTTTGCTAGTAATGATTATTTAGGTTTATCGCAAAACAGCTCAATTAAAAAAGCTATCATCAGTGGAATTAATAAATATGGGAATGGCGGTAGTAGTTCTCATCTTGTTTCAGGACATACAGAAGCCCATCAAAATATAGAAAAGATTACAAAAAATAATATAGGATTTGCATCATCAATATTATTTTCATCTGGCTATCTTGCAAATTTAGGAATAATTACAACCATTGTTGAAAAAGATTCTTTTATTTATGCGGATAAACTTAATCATGCCTCACTTAATGATGCCTGTATTCTAAGTAGGGGTAAATTTATTCGGTTTCCTCACAGTGATATGGTCGCGTTAGAGAGTCATCTTAAAAAAAATAAAACAAAAAAGAAAAAGTTGATTGTTACTGATGGTGTTTTTAGTATGGATGGTGATTTAGCAAACATTCCTGAATTGGTTAAATTAGCTAAAAAGTATGAGGCGTACTTATATATCGATGATGCTCACGGATATGGAATTCTTGGTAAAAGTGGACAAGGAATATTAGAGCATTTTGAAAAAAAAGATTCAATTAAGAAGATTTCAAAAGAGAGGATTATTTATACATTAACACTCAGCAAAGCTGTAGGTATTTCAGGAGCCTTAGTATGTGCCAATAAAAAAATTGTTGATCTTGTTATAAATAAATCTAGAGCATATATCTATACAACGGCTGAGCAACCTGCACTTATGTTTGGGATTAAACGATCATTTGAAATAATTAAGAAAAACCACTCTCTGAGAAAAAAAGTAAATGACTATATATATTTATTTAGAAGGTTAATCAATCAAAAAAATCTCTTAGTAGACTCAATTACTCCAATCCAACCACTAATGATTAAAGATGCTAAGAAGACAATAAAGATTTCCAAACTTCTTAACAAATTAGGGTTATATGTTCCCGCAATAAGACCCCCAACTGTTCCGATAGAAAGTTCACGCTTAAGAGTTTCAATTTCAGCCCTTCATTCCGAAGGGGACATTAAAAAATTAGCTCAAGCTATAAATGAAATAGTTAAAAATGAAAATTAAGTCCTTAGGGGGAAGGGGGGAGCCTCTTTTGATGATCCATGGGTGGGGTGTAAATAGTGAAATATGGACTTCTTTAGTAGATGAATTGAAGTTATTTGTTACGGTCTATGTGGTTGATCTTCCCGGTATGGGCGGCAGTTCTTCAATTTCGCCATATACACTTGATAGTATATCAAAAGAGATAAAAGCTAATGTGCCAATAAAGAAGTGCAATATTCTAGGATGGTCATTGGGGGGGCAAGTCGCTATGTACTTGGCAATCAAAATGCCTGAATTTGTTGAAAAATTAATTTTAATGTCTACAACACCATGTTTTGTTGAAAAAATAGATTGGCCTTATGGGGTAAATAAACAATTTTTTTTAAATTTTGAAATAGAAGCAAAGAAAAATTTAAATGATACCCTTATGAAATTTTTTTTAATTCAAATAAGAGGTATTAATGATTCAAAAAAAATTATGAAATTTTTAAAAAATGAATTTATTGAATCAAGAGATGAAAATAAGAGTGGTATGCAGTCCGCGCTTAATGTTTTAAAGAAAGCTGACCTTCGAAATGATGTGAAAAAAATTGATAAACCTACATTAATAATTACAGGAGATAAGGATAGACTTACAAGCACAAAGGCATCCGTTTGGCTATATGAAACAATTAAGGGAGCTACTTTAAAAGAGATAAAAGGAGCTAACCATATGCCATTTATTAGCCATAAGGAAACAATGACTGCGTCAGTTAAAAAATTCTTACAAAATGATCAATAAAAAAATAAAAAGAATTGCATTTAATCGAGCTGCAATGACATATGATGAATATTCAGTTCTGCAAAAACAAATCTCAATAGACTTGTTCGATCGCTTATCACTTATTAAGATAGCGCCAAATTATATTTTAGATTTAGGTTCAGGAACAGGTGAAAATAATTCAGGTTTTAAAAATATTTATAAGAATAAAAATATTATCAATTATGATTTTTCAGAGAGAATGTTGATGCTTGCAAAATCTAAAGAAAAAAACTTTTTAGGGTTAAATAAAATACTAGGAAACAATAATATCTCATATATTTGCGGGGATATGGAGCATTTACCAATAAAAAAAAATTTAATAGACTTGGTCTGGACTTCAAGTTCTCTTCAATGGTGCACTGATTTAAATAAAACATTTTTAGGGATTAAGGAAATTTTAAACTATGGGGGGCTATTTATTTTTAGTACATTTGGCCCTAAAACATTAACTGAATTATCAGCAATCAATATAAAACTATCTCAAAATGATACCGTGAATAGTTTTACCGATATGCATGAAATAGGGGATATGTTGCTAGCAAACGGTTTTTCTGATCCTGTTTTAGATTCAGATAAATATACGCTTACTTATAGTAATGTTGAAAAATTATTTATAGACATCAAAAATATAGGTGCCACAAGCTCAAATGGGCAGCAAAAAAATGGCCTTAGAGGTAAAAATTACTTTAAAAAAATTGCTGCAGAATATGATAAGTATAAAAAATCTGGACTACTTCCTGCAACATATGAGGTGATTTATGGGCATGCGTGGAATATGAATAAAAATCAAAACTTTAAAACGTTTGAGATAAAACATGAATAATACTTTTTTTGTTACAGGAACAGATACAGGTATAGGTAAAACTTTTGTGACTTGTATCTTAATGCAATTCATTAAATTCCATCATAAAAAAGTCATAGGTATGAAACCAATTGCTGCCGGCATTAATAGGAAAAATGGTGAAACTGCAAATGAAGACGTTAACTTACTTAAATTTGAATCAAACCTGCAATTAGAGTTAGGCGAAATTAATACATATTCATTTGATGAACCTATAGCCCCTCATATAGCTGCTCAAAAACATAATATTGAAATTGATTTTATAAAAATTAGAAAGCATGCAGAAACCTTAAAAGGAAGGGCAGATTACCTTTTAATTGAGGGAGTAGGCGGATACTTAGTTCCATTAGGTGAGAACACTTTAATAGCTGATTTAGTTGAAGAACTTAATGCTCCAATCATTGTTGTTATAGGTATTAAATTAGGATGCATTAATCATAGCCTTTTAACTATAGAAGCAATGTTAAAAAGAGGACAAAAAGTTTTTGGGTGGGTAGCTAATATTTTAGATAATAATATGCTTGAGGTAGATGCAAATATTTCCTCATTAAAAGAAAGAATAAAGCAGCCTCTTATTGCTACCATCCCATATAGCCCAGACCAAAAACCCGAAAATTTAAAAAATTATGTAACTTGGCCAAATGATTTGTAGAGGTTATTGTCAGCTATATAGCTTTTAATTTTTTCTGGTATAACATCACTTACTTCTTTTTTAAGTTGGAGTCTTTCTCTTATTTCTGAAGAGGCTATATCAATATAATCTATTTGGTGTTTATATATATAACCATTTCTTTTAAGCTTTAAATTGTTAAAATCTTCTTCTAAATGCTGCTCATAAAATTTTTTTAACTCATCATCTTTAATGGAAGAGAGGCTCGAATTTTTCCTATCAACTAAAATAATATGAGCGTAGTTAAGTAGCTTATCCCAGTTTTTCCATGTATTAATCTTTAAGAAATTATCACTTCCCATGATAAAAAAATTAATGGCATTATTTTTTTCAAAGAAGTGTTCAAGTGTACTAAAAGTAAATGATTTTTCGGCATTTAGGCTTTTATCTATTTCATATGTGGAGACATTTAATTTGCTATTTGTCAGAGCTAGCTTGATCATATTAAATCTGTGATCTGCAGATGTTAAATTTTTATCCGTTACTGATATTCCAGTCGGTATGAAAAGTAATTGATCAAGCTTTAACTTATTAGTCAGGCTATCGGCAATCATTAAATGACCATTATGTATAGGATCATATGCCCCACCAAACAACCCAACAAGAGGCATCGATTTTAAATTATGATCTAATTTCACCTTGACCAAATACAATATATTTTAGAGATGTTAACCCCTCTAGCCCAACTGGCCCTCTTGCATGAATCTTATCTGTTGAAATGCCAATTTCTGCCCCTAGGCCATATTCGAAACCATCAGCAAATCTTGTTGATGCATTAATCATGACACTTGATGAATCAATAGCCCTAATAAATTCGAGCCCATTAGCTTCTTTAGCAGTAATTATTGCTTCTGTATGCTTAGATGAATATTTATTAATATGGTTTATTGCTTCTTCAAGAGAGTTGACAACAATACATGAAATATAGGGACCAAGATATTCTTCAAAGTAATCTTGATCGACGGCAGGTTTTATTTGACCAATAATACTTTTTGTTTTTTTACATCCACGAATTTCTATGTTTTTCTGATCAAATATTTTATAAATTCTAGGAAGAAACTCTTCAGCAATTTTTGATGATACAACAAGTGACTCAAGCGTATTACATGTTCCTAGCCTCTGAGTTTTGGAATTGTCTACGATAGAAACTGCTTTATCAATATCTGCAAATTCATCGACATAAATGTGACAATTTCCATCTAAATGTTTAATTACAGGAATCGTTGCACTACCAGTTATTTTTTGGATAAGACTTTTACCTCCTCTTGGGATAATGACATCAACAAATTCATCCATCATTATCAGTCTGTCAACAAGCATTCTGTCTGTAGATTCAATAATTTGCACAGCTTTTTCAGGTAATCCTGACTCAATAAGTGCTTCAGTAATTAATTTTCCTAGATACTTATTAGAATTAATTGTTTCACTGCCACCTCTCATAATTATGGCATTGCCTGCTTTGATAGATAAAGCAGCTGAATCTACTGTTACATTGGGTCTTGATTCGTAGATCATTCCAATCACACCTATTGGGACTCTCATCTGACAGACCTCGATTCCGCTAGGCCTTTTTTTTCTATTGATTACCTTACCAATTAAGTCCTCAAGGTCTTTTACTTGTAATATTCCATTACACATACTTTTAATATTAGATTCTGATAATGTCATCCTATCAATAAAGGCATCATCAAAACTAACCTTATTAGCCTCTAAAAGATCTAAAGAATTGGCTTCAATGATTTTTTTTTGATTCTCATTAATAGACTTTGCTAAAATTTCAAGAAAATTATTTTTTTGGTTGGTTGTTACATAAGAAAGTTTATGACTAGCTTTTCTGGCATTAGCGCCAATATTTTTTATATAATCATCCATTTTTTAATTTTATTCCTCTATTCATCATTTTTGCTATTCCCATTGAAAATCTATTTATTTCTAACCAAGAATCTCCCATTTTGACGCCTTTACCTATTTGGTCTATCTCCTGAATTTTATTTAGGCAAGCCTCTACTTGTTTTGCACTTAATGATCTAATTGCTTGTGATGCTAAATTCTGAGAAGCACCAAAAATTCTTAATTTCATTAAAATATTTGAATTAATAGTTTGACTATTTGATAATTTAATTCTGGAAACGGCTTTGAAAAACCAAGCGAATAAACCATTAATCATTAAAGGCTGCACCCCTTCTTCTTCAAGATAGAGAGCTGCTTCTTTTGTTTTTTTCATGTCTCCTTTGATGAAATGTTCGATAAAATTAAAGCCATCATATTTTGAGCCATTAGTAATTAGGCTTAAAAGTAATGATTCATCAACCTCTTGCTTATCATAGATTAATTTTAATTTTTTTATATCATTCTCAGCTTGTATTAGATTGCCCATTGAATAATTGGCAAGGAGTTTTATGGCTTCCTTTGTAAGTTTCACTTGATGAAAGTGAGCTCTATCAATTATTGCTTGCGAAATTTGTTCTGTATTAGGTTCTTCTGCAGCTATTGTTAGACTCAAATTTTTAAGTAGCTCAGACCAATTTTGCTTTTTGTATTCTTTAAAATCTTTTTTAAAATAGAAAATAAAATAACTATCTTTGTGTTCATCTATTTTTTTTAGAATGCTTTCCTTAATTTCTTTTTTGATGATTCCATCTGACACTTCGAATTCATATATTATCTGTGAGCTAAAAAGTGATTGATTATTAAACGTGTGATCAACTTCATTAAGATCAATGCCATTTTCAACTTTTATTTTAATTTTATCTATTGAATCATTTTGACATGACTTATTGATGTCATCTTTTATAGCACAAATTTGAATTGGTTCTTTGCCAACAACGACCAAACAATTTTTTTTATTTGCTTGTAAATTTGAAAGAATATTGGTTGGTGAAAATTTCACTATCATTTTATTTTGATAGTGAAATTTGTGCAGTCATTGTTCTAATTAACTGATCTTCCATGCCTGATACAAGCCTCTTTTCTTCTTCATCCTTAGCTAGAATATCTGAATCATCATATGTATAATTTCTTGAGGCTTCAATCGTTACGGGGAGGTTCCATGGACCATCCTTACTTTTAAATCGATATGTAACTACATAATCTAATTGATATTCGCTCACTGAGCCTGTTCCTGTCAAGGTCAATATTGTTTTAGTAAATGTATTCTTTATAATTTCTACAATTTTTTCTGCTTCGGAGGAACTTTTTATAGGGATTCCAGCTTGTCTAAATTTCCTTTGGAGCGTTTTATTGAAGCTTGAAGTTCCTCCTGAAATTGAGATTGAATCAAAATTTGCTTGGATATCACCCCTTAACTGGAAGCCACATGCGCTTATCATTAACATAAGCCCTAAACTAATTAATTCTTTTAGAAAAATTTGCATAATTTAATTTTTAACCACAATGTTCACTAATTTATTTTTAACATATATAGTTTTTATTATTTCTTTGTTATCCGTGTATTTCTTTATATTTTCTTGAGAAAGTGCTTTATTTTTAATTTCATTTTCTAAAGCTTCTTTTGATATTAGCATATTTGCTCTCAACTTACCGTTCACTTGAAGCACGATTGAAATTTCATCTTTGATAAGCGCATTTTTGTCAACTTTCGGCCATTGTGAATTTTCAATTGAATTTTCAGGAGTCAGAATCTCCCATAATGTTTTTGAAATATGAGGTACAAATGGGTTCAACATCAATATGACATTCTCAAACATTTCTTGCCTTAATTTGAATGATATCGTTCTCATATCATGATGCTTTGAATATGCATTAATGAGCTCCATAATTGAAGATATGGCTGTATTAAAACTATTACGTCTATTTAAGTCATCTGTTACTTTCTCTATTGTAGAGTGAAGTTTGTAACGTAAGTTAGTTATATCTTTTTCACTTATACTTCCTAAGTCTTTGTTATTATTTTGGTGGACAAAAGTTAACGACCAAAGTTTTTTTAGAAACCGGTGAGAGCCCTCAATACCTTTGTCTGACCATTCTAAGCTTTGTTCTGCTGGAGCAGCAAACATAATAAAAAGTCTGGCGGTATCAGCACCATATTTTTTTATTAATTCATTAGGGTCAACGGTGTTCCCTTTAGATTTTGACATTTTGGTCCCATCCTTAAGAACCATCCCCTGCGTCAATAACTTTTTAAATGGCTCGGTAGTATTAACTAAATTCATATCATATAAAATTCTATTGAAAAACCGTGCGTATAAAAGATGCAAGATCGCATGCTCAATGCCACCAACATAGTAGTCTACTGGTAGCCAATATTTTGCTCGTTTATCAAGCATTGCATCAGGTTGATCAAAACTAGCATACCTTGCGAAATACCAAGAGGATTCAAAAAAAGTATCCAGTGTATCGATTTCCCTTTTCGCTTTGCTACCGCAATTTGGGCAATAACACTCTGTGAAATCTTTTAGTTTCTTTAAAGGTGATCCTTGAGCGTCAATTTTGATACTTTCAGGCAGCTCTATCGGAAGATCTTTTTCGTCAACTGGAACATCTCCACATTTTTCACAATAAATCATGGGAATTGGGCAGCCCCAATATCGTTGTCTAGAAATACCCCAATCTCTTATGCGGTATTGTATTTTCCCTTTGCCTTTATTTAAGGATTCAATTTTTTTAGTAATGATTTTTTGAGCACGAGAGCTCTCCAGTCCGTTAAATTCATCTGAATTAATTAATTTTCCATTACCTGTATAGGATAATTCATTAATTCCTGACTCGTTTTTTATCACCTGAATGACGTTTAGCTCATATTTTTTTGCGAACTCAAAGTCTCTTTCATCATGTGCAGGAACCGCCATAATTGCACCTTCACCGTATCCAGCTAATACATAATTTGCAATCCAAATAGGTATTTTTTTGTTTGAAATTGGATGTAAGGCATATAAGCCAGTAAAAATTCCTACTTTTTCTGCTGTGGCTATATCAGCCTCTGTAACACTATTACTAAGATTTTTAATAAATGATTGTATCTGAACGTCATCAATCATTTGACATAATCTATGTTCAGGAGCAATTGCTAAAAATGTCGCTCCCATTAGAGTTTCTGGTCTTGTGGTATAAACTTTTATTCTATTAATATTATTGTTTGAAGAGTTTTCCGATGAATTATTTTTATGGAGAAGTTTAAATTCAATCTCACAACCCTCACTTCTCCCAATCCAGTTTTTTTGCATTGTTTTGACTTGCTCTGGCCAATCATTTAAATCTTTAAGACCTTCAAGTAGATCGTCAGCATATTTTGTAATTCTCATAAAATACTGTGGAATCTTTTTTCTTTCAATCAGTGCTCCTGATCTCCATCCCCTACCATCAACTACCTGTTCATTAGCCAAAACTGTTTGGTCAACAGGGTCCCAATTGACGGTTGATGTTTTTTTATAAATTATATCCTGCTTGTAAAGTTTTAAGAAAAGCCACTGCTCCCACTTATAGTATTCAACAGAGCATGTTGCAATTTCTCTTTGCCAATCAACGGCAAGCCCAAGCTCTTTAAGCTGCTCTCTCATATGCCCGATATTTTGATAAGTCCACTTTGCAGGTGCAGTTTTATTTTGAATCGCTGCATTTTCAGCAGGCAGCCCAAAAGCATCCCAACCCATAGGTTGCATAACATTAAATCCATTCATTAATTTAAATCTAGAAATTACGTCACCAATTGTGTAGTTTCTGACATGACCCATATGAAGCTTTCCACTTGGGTAAGGAAACATTGATAAAACATAATATTTTTTATTATTTGAATTTTCTGCTGATTCAAATGTTTGATTGGTATCCCAAAAACTTTGAATATTTTTTTCTATTTCTTTAAAAGGATATTCTTCTTTCATATTTATTTTAATTTATTCGCAATCTTTGTATTTATATTATCAGGGCTATCAACCCCATCAATTGAAATAAAGTTGAGTGTATTTGTCGAATCTTTTTTAGCTAAATCTGAATAAAAATTAACAAGCGGTTCTGTTTGCTCATGATAGGTTTTGAGTCTCTTAATAATCGTACTTTCTTTATCATCATCACGAATAATGAGTGGCTCACCTGTTACATCATCGATTCCATCTTTTGCTGGAGGATTGTGCGTTACATGATAGATCCTCCCTGAAGCAAGATGAATCCTTCTACCTGTGAGTCTATTAACGATTTCATTATCTGGAACAGCTACTTCAATAACGTACCCAATAGATATTTTAGCATCTATCATTGCTTGAGCTTGCGGAATTGTTCTTGGAAAACCATCAAGAAGAAAACCATTTTTGCAGTCATCCTCATTTATTCTTAGTTTAACTAAATCTATTATTAAGTTGTCAGGAACTAATAGGCCTTGACTCATAAAATCTTCAGCCCTCAATCCTAAATCTGTTTTACCTTTTACTGCTGCTCGAAGCATATCACCTGTAGATATTTGAGGAATCTTATATTTTTCTTTTAAGAAAGTAGCTTGGGTTCCTTTTCCGGCTCCCGGGGCACCAATTAATATTATTTTCATTTTTACTCCTAAAAAATAATTGAATTATATCAGCAATCAAAATTTATATTATTTTGCGTGACATAATTTTCTAATTTTATGAATTGTTCTATGGTGAGTGTTTCAGCTCGAATTGTTGGAGATATTTCAAGGTTTAAAAAATCTTTATCAAATAAGATATTTTTAAAGTTATTTTTAATCGTTTTTCTTTTTTGGGAAAAAGCTATTTTAATAATTTGTTCGAAGCTATCCCTATCAATGACTTTTTGGCTAACCCTTGTTTTTCTTATCAACCTAATAAATCCAGAAGTAATTTTAGGTTGTGGGGAAAATGCCACTGGCGGTAACTCAAATAAAAGTTCTGCATCAAAATAATACTGAAGGATAACCGATAACCGCCCAAATGATTTGTTTGATGGTTTAGCAGTTATTCTCTCAGCAACTTCTTTTTGAACCATAAAATAAAGTTCTGAAGAAGAGCTATATATTTTTGTAAGTTTTAATATTATTTCAGTTGCTATGTAATAGGGTAAATTTCCAATAATTTTATTAAATTTTTCAAAGAACTTGTCATCCATATTTAGTATATCTTCAGCTAATATCGATATGTTTATGGGGTTAATTTTATTCTTTAAAATTTTTATCATATCAGGATCAATTTCAACAACTGAGATATGATTAATTTTCTTTAATATTGGGTCGGTGATTGCACCTTTGCCTGGTCCAATTTCTAGTATATGGTCGCTTTCTTTTGGATTAACTTCCTTAATGATTTGAGATATGAAATAATGATCAGCTAAAAAATTTTGACCAAATTTTTTTTTTGCTTTCAATATTGATTTTTAGCTAAACTAATCGCTAATTTTATTGATTCAAAAAAACTACTAGGGTCAATTTTATTTGATCCAGCAATGTCAAGCCCAGTACCATGGTCTACCGATGTCCTTATAATTGGCAATCCGAGTGTGACGTTAACACCTTTTCCGAAGGTAAGAGCTTTAAAAGGTGCTAATCCTTGATCATGATACATCGCTAGATAGCAGTCCGTTTTTTCCATTATTTTTGTTGTAAATGCAGTATCCGCAGGAATAGGGCCATTAACTGAAATACCTAACTTTTCCATTTTACAGATAGCTGGCTTTATTATTTTTATCTCTTCATAGCCAAACTCACCATCCTCACCACTATGCGGATTTAAACCTGTTACTGTAATTTTTGGTTGTGGGATGTTAAATTTTTTTTTCAGGTCATGATGAAGAGTCGAAATAGTTGCACACAGGCTTTTTTGGGTAATTTTGCTTGGAACATCCTTCAGTGCAATATGGGTTGTAGCAAGAGCTACATTTAACTTTTTGTTCGATAATAGCATCACTTCATTACCTTTAAGACCACAAGCATCGGCAATATATTCCGTGTGACCAGTAAATTTATTTTTTTTTGATGAAAGAATTTTTTTATGGATTGGAAGTGTAATTAAAGCATCAAATTTATTATTTAAACATAAATCAATTGAATTTTTTAATCCATTTAACTGCTGTAATGAATTGCTTTTATCTAGCTTTCCAGAAACAACTGGATTTCTATAATCTAAATTAATTATTTTTAGTTCTCCGTTTCCAAGATGTGTACCCATTTTTGTCGAAAAAATAATATTTTTTCCTTGTTGTTTAGCCCTTGAAATAATGGCATCTTTATTTCCAATAATTGTGATATTTGCTAGGAATTTTTTAAAAGCTAGCATCACACAAAGGTCTAGTCCAATTCCTGCTGGATCTCCAGATGTAATGATAAGTTTAGGTATTCTTTTCATTAGTTTTCATAAAGCCATATCTCTACATGGGCTCCCTCTCTTAACGATTTAACCCAATCTTTGAATTTGATATTAGTTTTTTGCGCCATTAAACTCTTTTTTACTTTTTGCCTTAATGATTCTGCTGATAGATCCTTTTTTCTTCTATCATTTACTTGGATTAAATGCCATCCAAGTGCTGTTGAAACTGGTTGGCTAATTTCATTTAATTTTAAATTATCCATCTCTGTTTCAAATTCAGGGATAGTATCTCCTGGATTTAGCCAACCTAAATCGCCTTTATTTGCAGCTGAGCCATCTTCTGAATATTTTTCAGCAGCTTCAGAAAAACTCATACCTTCGATAATTAAATTTCTAATATGCCCCAGTTTTTTTATGATTTCACTTTCAGATATGATCTGATTCTTCTTTAGTAAGATTTGTTTAACTTTTGATTGCCTAACAATAATGGTTTCCATCTCAAATTCTTCAATTTTATTCAATTTTAATAAATGATAGCCACCTGAGCTATTTATTGGTTTACTTATCCCTCCAACTTTCATTGATTTTAAGCTCTCTTTAAATATGTCTGGAATCTCATCAATTATCTTTGACCCCATTAATCCACCTTTCTTTGCCATAGGGCCATCTGAGTAATCTATTGCTACTTCATCAAAATTATTTTCTTTAAGTTGATTTATCACTTTATTTAATTTCATGTTTGTTTTTTCAACATCAATATCAACATCATCTTTAATATACTCTATGAAAATATGAGAATAATTATATTTAGTGGGTGTTCTTTCTTTTTGAAGCTCTATGAAGTTATCAATTTCAAATTCAGATATTTTCAAATTTACGCTAATGATTCTTTTTTTTACTTGATCAAAAAGTAATTGAATGCGAATATCCTCTCTAAAATCCGAGTAACTTGAACCATCTTTTTCAATTTCTTTAATAAGCTCTTCGCTTGAAAGGTTGTTTGACTTAGCGATACTTTTAAGCACATTATTGAGTTGTTCACCACTAATGCTTATGCCCTGCATCAATGCATATTCAATCACTAATTTTTCAGTAATCAGTTGATCTATAGATATTTTTGTAATTTCTTTTTCATTAGGTATATCTCTTCCTTGTTGAGATAATGCTTTTTCAATCTTTTCTTTTTTTTTATTAAGCTCTAATTTAGTAATTGATCTTGTTTCAACAATGGCAATGATCTTGTCGACTTCAATATATTTTTGAGCAGATAAAACTGGATTTATCAAAAAAAATTTTTGTAGGATTATTAGTGCAAAAATAAAAATAACTTTAGTGATCATTAATCTAAATTTTTCTCACGGTATTGATCAGGTAAATCGCTTGCAAATGAACTACCTCTGACTGTTCTATTCATTTTTTCAAATAACCCTGCTTTTCCTCCCTGGCCGAAGGATCCAAGATCACCGATTTCCAGCATCAAGAAATATGTATTTGTAGAATTTTCATCTGTAGCTAGCTGGAGTCTATGGAACATAAATTGTGCCGACCAGCAACCGGCATCATATTCAGCCCCGAGCATTGATTCAATGTCATGGCTTTCAACAATATCGTAATTATAACTTGCGAGTGCTGACCAACCTGAGCTCAGTGGCCATTGTCCAGATAATAAGTATTGTTTTACATTATATTTGCTTGACGATGGATTTTTCACTAGACGATAGGAAGCATTAAAGACTTTACCTGGTTCTGGTGAAAATTTTGCTGCCGAGGTAAATTGATTAGTTACATCTTCAGAAAAATTATATTCATAGTCAGTTGTTAATTTGAGTGCTTTTGTTAAATTTGCTTGTGCACTAACTAAAAAATCTGATTTATCTCCCTTGTATGTTGAGCCATCAAATTGCGGTTCATTTAGTACCTTTCTATCAGATAAGTAAAATCTCTGTGCCATAGTCAATAGCATCCAATCATAACCAGAATCATCTATAATTCTTGTTGTAAGAGCTGTTGTAATTGCATTGGTGTCCATAACCCTATCTTGACCGGAAAACTGATTTTCTTGGAAAATTGATGATGAATTTAATTCGTTCAAAGAGGTGTCAAACATCGGAAGCTCAGTTTGGTCTTCGTAAGGGGTGTATGTATAAAAAACTCTTGGTTCAAGTGTCTGGATAAAATTGTAGTTGCTTAGCTCAAAGGGTCGATCAAAGTATAAGCCAGAATCAAGTGATACTGTTGGTACAGCTATGCTTTTTTGTGAGGTTTTAGCATCATCAAGGTCATAGTGTCTTAGATTTGCTATCAACTTTGGGTTTAAGAATCCAAAACTGGCTTCCATTGGAAATGAAATGCTAGGGGTTGAGGCAACTCTTGATCCAGTAGCAATATTATTTGCTGCATTATCACCTTTGTCGAATTGGTCATACATCAAATTCACATCTGTTTGTAAAAACAATGATTGATCTGCTTTATCCTCCCAATCTTTTTTGAAACTTACATTAAAACTCGGTTTAAGCTCATATGGAGATGCAGAAGTTAAGTTTTGAAATTCTTGTACCTTCAAGCTAGCTTTGATATCAGATAAATCATCAGTCATTTCATAATCTAAATGTGCTGTTTGTCTCAAACTTACCTGGCTGGTAACTGCAATGCTTGTTGACATATCTGCAAAATAATTATTATCATTATTTTTGACTTTCTCGTAATCAATCGTACCAGTAAACCCATGACCAAAATCATGTTGATGATTAATATCTAATAGATATCGGTTATCGATATTAGAATCTCTATCTTTATTTAGATATTGAACTTTCGAAGTTCCTGCATAGTTTTCTTTCATATATCTAAATTCACCATCAAATTGTAATCCACGTTTTGCCATATTTCTTGTTGTAAGCGTCGCGTCATACGTAGGGGATAAATTGAAGTAATATGGGATTGACATTTCAAACCCGCTAGTAGTTGTTGACCCAGCAGTTGGAAGCAACCAGCCTGACCTTCTTTGTGAAGTTAGGGAGAAATCAACATAAGGTGAGTACATGATTGGGATACCTCTAAGTGAAAGTACAGCATCTTTTGCTTTGATATTACCTGATGACTGATCGATAACGGTCTCCTCACTTGATATAAACCATTCATTTTGGCCTGCTTCACAAGTTGTAATTTTTGCGAATTCTAATTTCTTTTTATCTTCCCCCTCTAAAAATATTTTTGTAGCAGTGCCTCGAAGTTTACTATTAAATTTTGAAGTTTTGACTTTAGTGATTGTTGAACCATCATCTGCCTTTTCTAGACTCATAGATTCATTGATGTTCGCAACAAAAGATCCATTTGCAATAGACCCTGTATTTTCAGCTAACGACATTTCCAGCTCTGTTCCCTTTAGCTCAATGCCAGGGGTGGTAATTGTAATTTGACCTTTAGCATAAAGTTGTTCAGATATTTGATCATACTCAATAAAATCAGCAGTTATTGATTGGTTGCCTTTAGAAATCATGGCATTTCCTGAGGCTCTGAGTTTTCTGTCAAGAATACTTTCTAAAGAGTCGCCTTCAATAACTATGCTGCTTCCGGTTAAGTTTTTAATAGGCGAAGAAACGCCTTGATTTTTTTCATCAGCAATAAGATTTATGTTTTTTAAAGAAAAAAACATAAATATAAAAATCCATATTTTTTTAGTTCTTAAATTCAAATTATACGAAACCTGATATAGTCATTTTAATCATTTCAACTTTTAATTAACTTAAGTCTTTATTTTAAAAACTAATATATAAATCAGTGAGTTGAGGATTATAACTCATGTAAATTAAAAAAGAACTTATTTTATAATCAAAGAGAAATTCATTTGGATAGTTCAAAAAGAATAGATTTATTAAAAGATTGGCTCTCCAAAAAATTGGAAGTAGATTTTTCTATTTCCTCTGCTTCAAGTGATGCAAGCTTTAGAAAGTACTTTAGGATAAAAACACTAGATGATAGCTTTATAGTAATGGATGCTCCTCCACAAAATCAATCAATCGAAACTTTTTTAAAAATTAGAAAAATACTTAATGCAATTGAAGTGAATGTCCCAGAAATATATGAAGAAGATAAGGCACTTGGATTTATTTTGATGCAGGATTTTGGAAGTGATACTTATCTAGATGTATTAAATGGTGAAAACCAGCAGCGTTTATATAATGACTCGATTCAGTCACTTATTCAAATGCAGAAATTTGTAAAAAAAGATTTCTGTCAAAGCTATACAAATAAAATACTTTTTGATGAGATGGTTCTGTTTATAGAGTGGTACTTAAAAAAATATAAAAAAATTGAGCTAAGTAATAAAGAATATGAAGACTTAGTAACCTGCTTTGAGGAAATTAGTAAAAAAGTTTTTAGCCAAGAAAAATTTTTTGTTCATCGTGATTATCATAGTAGAAATTTGATGATTCAAAAATCAAATAATCCAGGAATTTTAGATTTTCAAGATGCTTTAGT
>Ga0209634_1000951_pt1 | contig 21848 bp, 20 predicted proteins | sample LinPmetageLP40_FD_184043 | JGI IMG/M metagenome (GOLD analysis project Ga0209634, IMG submission 184043) | Marine viral communities from the Pacific Ocean - LP-40 (SPAdes) (version 2) | ecosystem: Environmental > Aquatic > Marine > Oceanic | place: Pacific Ocean | collected 2010-08-26 | reverse complement strand
ATCCTTATTGTAATTCAATATATAAATATATTGGAGAAAATAAGGATATACCTGCTCCAGATATGGGTACAAACTCACAGATAATGGATTGGATGGTAGATGCTTATCAAAAAAAAGGAAATATACATAATAATGCAACATTTACAGGAAAAAGTTTAGAATGTGGTGGGTCGGAAGGTAGAACAGAAGCTACAGGGTACGGTGTTGTAGAATCTATAAAATTATGGGCAGAAAAGAATAATTATGATCTTTGTGGTAAAACATATATTATTCAGGGTTTTGGTAATGTAGGTTCTCATACAGCAATATTATTATCTAGACTAGGAATGATTTGTATTGGAATTCAAGATCATACAAGAACATTATATTCAGAAGAAGGATTAAATGTTTATAAAATTAAAAAACATTGTGAAGAACATAAAAATTTAAAAGAATATAAATTTGGAGATAGTATTGAAAGTGAAAATTTCTTTTCAATTAATTGTGATATAATTATACCTGCAGCAAAAGAATTAGTAATAAATAATGATATAGCTAATAATTTAAAATGTAAATTAATAGTAGAAGCAGCAAATGGACCAGTTGATTTAGAAGCAGATAAAATTTTAGAACAAAAAAACATAACAATCATACCAGATATTTTAGCAAATTCAGGAGGAGTTGTTGTTAGTTACTATGAATGGTTACAAAATTTAAGAAGAGAATATTGGTCAAAAGAAGATGTTTTGAGTAAATTAACAAAAAGAATGGAAAATACATTTAATAAAATTTGGAATTTATCTACTGAAAAAAATATAACTTTAAGAGATGCATGTTATATTTATGCTGTTAAAAAAATAGAAAAAAATGTAACAAGTAAAAAAATATTTTAAAATATTTATAAATATACAAAATTTTTATCTCGTATATTTATATTATGCAAATTTATTCTCATAGTTTACAGGGAAAAAGAGAGTCTAATGAAGATCAACATATTTCTGTTTTGAATTTGGATAATAAAATTAAAGGATTAAGTTCAATTAATTTTATAGGAGTATATGATGGTCATGGAGGTAAATTAGTATCAAAATATATTAAGGAAAATTTACCACCATATTTTTTAAGCAAATCAAGAAAAAAGTATTTTACAAAAAATTCAAATGATGCTAAAAAATTTTTTTATGGTATATTTAGTCAAATACAAAATAAATTACAATTGGATCATCCAATTGCTGCTAAAAGATGTGGTACAACTGCTTTAAATGGTATAATTTATAAAAATAGAGAAACAAACTCAAAATACTTGTGGTTACTTAATGTTGGTGATTCAAGGGCAGTTCTTCTTAATCATAAAAATTCTACAATTCAACTTACAGAAGATCATAAACCAAATAAAAAATCTGAAAAGACTAGAATTGAAAAATTAGGAGGTAAAATATATTATGATGGTTATGATTGGAGGATAGAAAATTTATCATTATCAAGAGCCTTTGGTGATTTGGATACATCACCTTATGTTACACATAAGCCTGATGTTTACAAGTATAAATTATGTAAAAATGATAAATTTATAATTTTCGCATGTGATGGTTTATGGGATGTAGTATCTAATCAAGATGCGACAAATTTTGTATCATCTTTAGTAAAAAAAAAATTTAATGGAAATTATGCTAAATCATTAACTCAATATGCTTATAAAAAGGGATCAACTGACAATATTACTGTTTCTATTTTATTTCTTGGTTCCAAATAGATTATCCATAAAACAGTTTGTTCCATAATTATATTTAAAATATTTATGATGATTATCATGAAATTCAGAAACATCAATATACCCAGAATGAGCAATATTAATTGTATTCCAAGTTGTTAAGAAAATCCAAATATGAATCATAACTATATTTGTGTAAATAAAGTAACATGGTAAAAATATTGGTAAAATATTAGCTAAACAAAAATCTATAGGATGGGCATAAATAGCACTAACACCAACTGGTGCTTTTATTTCGTGATGAATTTTATGAAATCTGTAAAAATATTTTGTATGAAATAATCGATGACAAATGTAAAAAAAGATATCAGTTAAAACTTTTAACATAAAAAAATTAATAATAGAGTATATAACATTAAAATTATCAAGATCAAATACATTATCCGGTAAAATTTTACATAAAATTATAGAACATGGTAAACTCGAAACAAATAAGTTAGTACATACTAGAGGAATAACTTTTTTATAAGTTTTAAAAATTTGTTCATATGAAAAACCTTGAATTTTTTTTTGTGGAAATTCTTGAAAGTTTGAGTAATCTTTATAAATTGAATATACTGATGATAATAAGTATGTAATAACAAAATTTAAATAAAATTGTAGTTCAAAAAACATAATTATACTAGTAAAGATAATAATATTTTAAAATATTTTTTAAATAATTTTACTTTAATAATTTTACAGGAATCCATGAATTATAATATGAATTAAAAATACATTCGCATTTTTTTGATGTATTATCTTTTATTTTTTCTTGAAAATATGATGATAATTTTAAATTTGGAATACAAGCTATTCCAAATCTTTTATCGTTTTCTAATAGATTATATACATCAGTAATATTTGTTTTTTGTATATTAAATATTTTTTTTTTACCATTTACATAATAAGAATATTTTCTTGATTTCAAATATTTTTCAAAATTTGTGATAATATCTAATGTATTATCATTAATTTCTTCTAACAGATAATTTTTATCTTCAATAGTATTATTTTTTTCAACTGTTTGATTATTTTCAATAAATATTTTAGATATACCAGATTTAATTGGGAAAAATATTAGACCAATAATATCAATTTTACATTCTGGAATAATTTTATTAATTAAATCATCTAATTTATCATAAGTAAATAGACGATTAATACAAAAAGTAAAATTATTACAACAATTTTCCGAAAAATGATTATTAAATATATTTTCTAAATGTTTGTTCTTTTGTTGCATTTCCATATCTAAATACTTACTACCCATAAGAACATAACAATCTTTTATTAATAATTTATAAATATTATCTGGTGTTTTTATTAATTTTGTATCCATAATAGTACCCTTAAAAATACTTGAAGATGTCATTACTTTTACTTTGTATATTTTAAGATTTTTAATATCCAATTTATCTTTATGATAAGACATTTTTCTTCTATCTATAAGAAAACAAGAATTATTACCATTAATTTTGTAGAATATTGTTAAAAAATTTGTACCTTTAAAATTAGGTGAAACTAAATTTTTTGAATTTTTTAATTCATCAATTTGTTTGACAGTTTTTAATATAATATATCTATATTGTGATAATTGAATTTGGGAAAATAGATAATCAATGATTTTGTTTTTAATATCAATATCATTGATGACTATAACTTCGGAATTGCCTACTTTCATTAATATATAAGCATTCATATTTTTATATATTAATTTCATTTTTTATATGAAACTACCAAATGAATTACCTTGAAAAGCATCAACACCATTAAGATTATCTTGGAATATGGGTTGATTTTTTTCATCTTCAGGTTTAAACATTAGTATACCATCATCAAAACTTTTAATTTTTTCTGTTTGGAGATTACCAGAGGCTTGATCTAATTGTTCTTGGGTAATTTCAGGATCAACATCTCCTATTAATTCTAAATATTTTTCATGGATTGTTTTACTTTCCTCATCTTTTCCTATCATTTCATCAATGTCACCTGGAGTTAAATAATCATGAGAATTATTTGGGTTTGGGAAATTATCTGGAACTATGTCAGTATAATTTTCAACAATTTTATTTGATTCATTTTTTTGTGGAATATTTTGAGTATTATTTTTAATGTAATTTATATTTTGAATATTTTCTATATTATTATTATCATTTTTTGTATTTTGTACTTTTATTTTATTTTTTATAATTTTTTTATCAATTCTACCGAATAGTATTATAATAATAATAAGAAATAATACTGACAAAATACTTTTAAAAAATCCATCAAAATCAATAATTTTGCTATTTGACATAATTATATATATTATTGATTAGATTTTTTACAACATGAAATTTTACTAATTAATTTTTTTAAACCTTTTTTAATTTTAGGTTGTAATAAAACAAGTTTAACAACTGTTTCAATCATACCTAAAAACTTTTCTTCTTGGTCATCTGGAACTACATCATATTTTTTAAAAATATAATTTAAAATCTCGTTTAAGACTTCAGGAATTTCTTCATATGTTAAATTAAATTTTTTAAAATTACTTGTACATTCAACAACAAGAAGAGTTATGTTTGGAATATCAAGAGCATCGATTTTACCATCTGCTGAAATATTTTCAATTCTTTCCTCAATTTTAGACATAAATTCTTTATTGTCAACTAAAATTTCTAACACATTACTCATCATTAATATATATTAGATTATTTTTTTTTTATAATTCCAACCATCTTATAAACTAATAAATTTTTCAATATCACCAAAGAATTTTTCTAATTTATAGTAAACATTTATTAATGGAAATTTATCTCCTTGTGATGATTTAAATTTTTTTCTATCTTGAATTATAAATGTTTCTTTAGGAATACCAATTTTTAAATTAAATTCTTTATAAATTTCTGTTAAAACAACATCACTTGCTGATCTTAGAGGTAAAATATTTTTTAAAATAATATCAAAAGTATTTGATTTTAGTACCATAGCATGTTTACATAATGTTTTTTTATTTGGTAATTCTACTAAATAATTATATTCATTCAAATCAAATTTTTGGCTCATTTTAGTCCAACAGTTTCCTATATACAATATATCTAAATCTGTTTTAACGAATTCATTAATAATATTTTCTAAATCTGTTCTTTCTTTAACAAAACTAATATCATCCTCAAAAATCATTATATTTTTATATTTATTTAATTTGGCATCCATAAGACAAAATAAAAAGGACAATGCTACTGGTAATTTAGTTTTATTCTTTAATTTTGAAAAAAAGCTAAAAATCGTAGGATCCCACCAATCTTCATAATTTTTTTCATCTAGGTCAGAAGGTAAAATACTATTTAAATATTTTACTTTTAAATTTAATTTCTTAAAAAGATTCTGCATATAATCCTTACGATCTCTTAAACACATACAATATATCATATCTAAATTGTCTAAATTATCTTTTTCTACTTTTATATTTGAAAACTTTCCTTTTTTCCTTCTAAAAAATTTTTTAAAATTATTGAATTGTAATAATTTAATTTCATCTGATAATTTACTATTATTTTTAAATTTGATATATAATAAAAAACTAATAATACATATAATAAATATTTTTATTCTTATAATCATATTATTAATAAATAGAAATAAAATTGATATTTAAAAATTTTATACAAATAATTTATAATGGAAAACATAATAAATAGTTTAAAAAATAGTAATAATATCTATGAATATATCAACGAACTATCAGTAAAAATATTAGAAGATATAATTATATTTACATCTGATAAATATTTCAATGACGATGCTATTATTGATGATAGTATTTTTGATATTTTAATAGATTTTTTAAGAAATAAAGACCCGAAAAATAAAGTTCTTAAAAAGGTTGGTTCTGAAGTTAAAATTAAAAATAAAGTACAATTACCATATTCACTATTTAGTATGGACAAAATAAAACCACCTTCAAATAAAATTGATGTTTACAAAAAAAAATTTAAAAAACCATATATTGTAAGTGAAAAACTAGATGGTATTTCCGGATTACTTGTTTATAAAGATAATAAAATATCTCTTTTTACAAGAGGTGATTCATATGAAGGAACTGATATATCAAATTTAGTAAAATACCTAAAATATATTCCATCTTATTCAAATGTAGAAAAAGTATGTAAAAAACATAATATAAAAGGGAATGATTGTTTAATAGCATTTAGGGGTGAAATAATAATGTCAAAAGAAGATTTTAATAATAATTGGTCTACTATGAAAAATGCTAGAAATACTACATCTGGTTTAGTTAACAGTAAAAATATTAATCCAAAATTAGCACTAGATACAAGATTTGTAATTTATGAAATAGTAGATCCAGTAAAAAAAATTTTAGAACAATATGAGTTAATTAAACATTTTAAATTATATCAAGTTCACTTTAAAATTTTGGATAGTATTAATTATGATGTTTTATCTGAATACTTAATTAAAAGAAAAAAAAAATCAAAATATGATATTGATGGTATTATTGTTACAAATAATGAAAAGTATCAAAGACCTACAGATAAAAACCCTACTTATGCCTTTGCTTTTAAAACAGTTTTAGAAGATCAAAAAGCAAATACAACTGTTTTAAATATTGAATGGAATAAATCAAAACACGGTAAATTTAAACCGACTGTTTTAATTAATCCAGTTAACATTGGCGGTGTATGTATTAGTAGAGTTACAGGAAATAATGCAAAGTTTGTTGTATCCAATAATATAGGAAAAGATGCGAAGATTGAAATTATTAGAAGTGGTGATGTTATTCCTAAAATCGAAAAAGTTTTAAAAGAGGGGAAAGTAAATTATCCTAATTCTAAATGGCATTGGAATGAAACAGGCATTGATATAATATCAGATAATTTAGACTGTAAAGATATTCATATTAAAAATATTTATAATTTTTTTGTAACTTTTGGAACTAAAGGTTTAGGAGAAAAAGTAATAGAAAAATTATATGATGGAGGAATTAATACAATAAAAAAAATATTAACTGTTTCAAAAGAAGAACTTTTAAATATACCAACAATAAAAGAAAAGAGTGCTGTAAATATTTTAAATGCTATTAAAACTTCAACAAACGAGGTATCTTTACTAAATTTAATGGTTGCCAGTAATAAATTAGGTTTAGGAATGGGAAAAAGGAGAATAAATTCTATTTTAAGTAAATATCCTAATCTTATAGAAGCTTATAGTAAGTGGACAAAAAAAGAATTTATAGAAAAAATAAAAAGTATTGAAGGATGGGAAAACAAAACAAGTACAATGTTTGTTGAAAATTTTAATAGTTTTATAACTTTTTATAAAGATTTAAAAAATGTACTAAAAATTAAAAATGAAAAAAAGAAAATAAATAATAAAGGTACAAGTGAAAAATTTAAAAATAAAAAAGTAGTAATATCAGGAACTAGAGATAAAGATATTATCGATTTTATAGAGAATGAAGGTGGTATTATTTCAAGTGGTATTAGTAAAAATACAGATTTATTAATAGTAAAAAATCTAGAAAAATCAACATCAAAAGTTGAAAAAGCAAAAGAGTTAAATATTCCAATATTTTTAGTATCTGAAATTATTTAAGAAAATCATATTTTTTTATAACTGTTTTTTGAGGTGTTAAAAGATAGGTAAAAAACATACCAATATAAATAAAAAGAAAAAATTTAAACTGATCCATATATATATATTTAGAAAAATATTACATTTATAAAATATGAATTATAATTCTATTTATAAATTGAAAGAAAATCCTGAAAATTTAAATCTTGATGATGATATTTTAAATATTTTAAAAAAATATTTTAACTTTAATACTAATAAAAAACATAAAACAAAGTTTTTTATAAATAAATCTGATACAAAAAATAAAATCAATTTAATATTAAATAAAATTACAAAAGATAATATTTTATCTCTTATAAAAGATTTTTCTAAAAATATTAATTTAGAAAATATCAATGATATTAATAATATATATACATGTGTATATCAAAAATGCATGTCGGATAGAGAATTTATTGAAAATTATATTGATTTTTTAGTTAGAATAATATTTATAATAAAAGAATTAGATTTTTTTTCAATACAATTTTTTTTTAATGTTATGGATGATTTTATAAATGATGTATATTTATCAGGTAATAATACATATAATGAGAATCAAAGATATAATTGTTTGATTTTATTTAATACTTTAATTGAAATTAAATTTGTAAATGATGATTTTATAAAATATTTTGAAAATATAATTTTAAATCAGAAATATTTTGAAATTGATATTTATAATTGGATAAAAATTCAAAATAATAATAAAAAGTATAATGAACTAATATTAAAATATATGAATTCAGAAAATAAAAGAAATAGTATATTATTTAGTAGTTTAGTTGATAATAAAAATGATAATAATCAACCAATAAAAACAGTTGTTAAAAAACCAGTTAAAAAACCAGCAATCAATAGAAATATAACAGAAATATATAATTTATTAGATGAATATGTAGAATTAAAAATAGATGATGAAATAATATTTTTTATAAATGAAAATTATAATAATGTTGATAAGAAATTATTTTTTTGTAATATATTCTTATCATATTTAAATGACAAAAAAAATTATGAAGTTTTTAAAAATATTTTATTAAAATTAGTTAAATCAAATACAATAAATAAAAGTATATTTTTAGTAGCATCAAAAGAAAAAAATAATATTTCTTCTAAAATTAGATCATTATTCAGGATTTAAATTATTATTAAAAAATAAATAAATATTACAAATACAACTAAAGATTTGTAATTTTGAATCATTTCCTTCATTTAGTTTTATATAACAATCACAAAGTAACTTGTATATATAAATTTTATTTTGTCCATCTAAATTTTTTACGATATCATATCTAATATATTTTAAAAAACTTAAAATGATGTCATTTGAATTATAACCTTCTGAATATAATTTATTAATAATTTTTAAATTTTCAACTAATTTTTTATTTATTGTATTATCAATAATTTCTTGAATTAAATTTAATTTTGGTAAATTAAATAATTTATTTATATTTTCTAAATTTAATTCTTCTTTCAAATATTTAAAACATTCTAAATTATTTATACTTTTTCTAAAATCATTATCAGAAATATATAAAAGTTCATTTAGCCCATCTAATGTATAAGTAATATTTTCTTGATCACAAATATATTTTAACTGTTTTATAATATATTTACTTTGAATAGGTTTTAAAATTAAAAGTATACATTTTGATTGAATTGTTTCGTGTATTTTAAATCTTTCATTTGAAATAAAAATAAAACTACATGTATTACTATATTCAGATATAATACTTGAAAATAAATTTTGAGCTTTATTAGTAATACTATCAGCTTCTTCTAAAATAATTAATTTTTTTTTGTTTTTCTTTTTTCTTAAAAATGGTATTATATTTGTATTAATAATACTTAGACCTCTATCATCAGAAGCATTTAATTCTAAAATATGATCATCGCATTCATGATAATCATAAATATTTTTAACCATAATATTTATAAGAGATGATTTTCCGTTACTTTGTGACCCAGTTAAAACAATATTAGGAATATTTTTTTCTTCAATAATTCGATTTATTTTTTTTTTTATGAATTTATCTAATATTATATCATCTAAACTTTGAGGTCTGTATTTATCAATTAACAATTTATTATTCATTTATAAATATAATTAATTATAAATATTTATATCTATATTATATATATAAATGAATAATATATTAGCATTTATCAGTGCGGGCACAATTGGTGTAATAGTAAACAGTCTATTTAAAAAAAGAGAAGATATGATAGGAGGTGGAAATAATAAAATTGATTTAACAAAATTAGAACCAGATAAATTAAATGAAAATCCTAACGGAGAAAGAATTTTTGCTACAAATGAAAAAAAACAATTTTTCCCTATGTTTGAAAATCCAAAAAATGCAAAAAAATTATCAGAAACAGGTGTTCATCTTTCTGTTCCTGGTTTGATGCCAGCAAGTAATTCAACTTGGAAAAATGTAGATGATCCAAATAAAATTTATTATATGCCTAACGATTTAAAACCACATTATCATGGAGATGCTCCACATCATATGGCAATGTTTGATATTGATAAAGTTTATGAAATGGAAGCAAATGATTATTTTAACACTGAAAATAAAAAAATAACAAAATATAGAAATATGGATGGAATAAAAAAATTTAATGATGGAGAAAAACATACTCCAGTAGAAGTGTGGATCCATTGGAGGATTCCATATGATGGTAATGAATATCCTATTTTAATTGTAAAAAAAAATAGTATAGTTTGGTGGGATTTTACAGGAATGCATAATTTAGTTTTAGTTGATTCTGAACAAAATTATAAAAATAATAATTTTAATAATTCAAAACTCATATCACAATCAGGAAACATGCAAAATACACTTGTAACATTCATGAATAAAGTTGGTAAATTTTATTTTGCATGTTCAATACCTGGACATGCAGGTAATGGTCATAAGATTGTAATTAAGGTAATAAATTAAACTAAACAATATTCTAAAACTTGTTCAATACTTGCTATGGTTTTAACTTCAAAAGTATCATCTTCTGGTGAAATATCTTGTTTTCTTAAAATTTCTAAATCTTCTAAATTTTCTTTTGGAATTAATGCTAATTTTACCCCTGCTTTTTTAGCACCGTTAAGTTTAGCATATACTCCACCAATAGCAGTAACATTTCTACATAAATCAATTTCACCTGTCAATGCTACTTCATTATTAACTTTTTTACCTGTTAATATTGAATATATAGCAAGAGTCATTGCTGCACCAGCCGAAGGTCCATCTTTAGGTGTAGCGGCATCAGGAGTGTGAATATGAATACCAAAACATTTTTTATCTTTTGTATCTTCAAGTATTTTCTTTTGTTGTTCTTCATTTAATAAGTTATATGCTATTCGTTTAGCATATTCACAACTTTCTTTCATAACATCACCTTGTTGACCAGTTAAACTTAATTCTAACATTTTATCGCTTGGATATTTCATAACTTGAATTACTGTAAGACCACCTACACCTGTTGTTGTAGCATATAAACCATTTACTAAGCCAGATGTTGGTTCTTTTGGAATCATTTTAATTCTCATTTTTGGTTTATTTTCAAATAGTTCAGATACATAATCTTCTGATACATGGTATGGTAATGAGAAATTATTATGAATACATTTAAGATTAATATCTCTAACAATATCAATTAATTTTTCTTTAAGTTTTCTTACACCTGCTTCATTTGTATATGTATTAATTATAAAATCAATAATATCATTACTAAATATTAATTCATTATTTGAAAAACCAATATCTTTAACAATTTCAGGAATTAAATGTTCTTTAGTAATTACAAGTTTTTCTTCATTAGTAAATGGCTTAGTTTCAATCATTGTAATTCTATCTCTTAAAATAGGATCTATCTTACCTAAATCATTAAATGAAAATACAATCAATGCTTTGGATAGATCAAAAGGAATTCCTGCAAAATATTTATCTTCAAAATTATCATTTTGTGTAGAATCTGTTAAATGAGTTAGAATTGATATTATTTCTTTACCATGTTCAGTTTGACTAACTTTATCAACTTCATCAATAAAAATTATAGGATTCATACATTTACTATCAATTAAAATATCTACTATTCTTCCCCAAGTAGATCCTACATAAGTATAATTATGTCCAACAAGTGTTGAACCATTTGTAGATCCTCCAATCGGTAAGAAAGCAAAAGGTCTTGATTCATTATTATTATCTACTAAACAATTAGCAATTCCTTTTTTAGCTAATGATGTTTTACCTGTACCTGGTGGACCCCATAATCCAAGGATAGCTCCTTTTGTTTCTCCATTTATCCATTGGCCAAATAATCTTTCAATTTGTTTTTTAGCATCTGTATGCCCGTGAACAGCACAATCTAATTTTTTTTTAACATTTAGTAAATATTCTGATTTTTCTTTTGTATAATTATCCCATTCAACTAAAAGATCATCATCAACCAAATTATTTTCAAGGTATTTTTCTATTTCATTAGATGAAAATAAATTTTGATTAATTTTTTTTATAAAATTTTGTTTAAATGTCATTATATTATTTTCTTTATATATACCAAAAGGTATTTTTAGTAAACCATCTAACCAACTTTGTGCTTTATTATCACCCTGTAAATTATTTTTAAAAGATTTTAATTTATCAACAGCTTTTGATTTTATTTCTTGATTAACATTTAAATAAGATATTCTTGATTCATAACTTAATTCACTATCAGTTAATTTTAATATATCTTCATCAATATCTCTTTCTTTCGAATTTTCAAAGTAATCTCTAGCATCATATTTTAATGAATTAAGGATTTCATTAGCAATTCCTTTTTTATCTTTAGTTTTTAGTACATCAAATAGTAACCCAGCTAACTTTCTATCAGTATCGTGACCACATAAAAGCATTTCAATAAGATCAAACTTTCTAAATTTATTAGCAAGTAAGAATTCATTTATTAAATTAATTAAATTTTTACCTTTGAGATTTAAATACTCGGAATATATTTTTTTTAAATTATCCCCAATTTTTATTTTATTCTTAATTAATAAATCTGAAATTCTTAAATTTGATATAAATGATTTTTTATACCCTTTTGGTACAGATTGAATTTCATAATTAATATGTCTTTTAATTTCTAAAAGTTTAATATTTAATTCTTCTCTTTTTAAATTAACACAAAGTAAATCATCATTAAATAATACTTGTATTACTATAATTTTTTCATTAATTTTTAATATTACATTTGCTCCATTTTTTGACTCAATTAAAGTTGAAGGATTTATTATAGGTTCTAATATAATATTTGAAGCTGATGAATTAAATTTAGAAAGTAAACTCGTATAATCAAATGTATTATCTTTTGTTTTTCTTCTATCAATCATAGTTGGTGTCATATTACTTAAATCTCTTAAAAAATGTGGAAGAGAAATTTCTCCTATTATAATTGAAGTTACAGAATTATCTTTATTCTCAATTAAATTCTCTATTACATCTTTTTGAACCATATCTCTAATTGGTCCAAATCGATTTTCATTTTTTTTAATATCTACTTTGATATTTTTTTTATGTATTTCTGAATCCCATCCAAATATTGGTGTTGAAATATTACCTAACGTTTTTATTAATTTATATTCTTCAAATGTGAAGTGATCTATCCAATTATCATTAATTAATAAAAATAACATATCATTGAATTTTGAACTACCAATAATGTTAATAACATCAATTAATGATGAAAAAATTTTGTTAACATCAAGAGCTATTTCATCAATGTTAGTTTGACATAAATTTCTTATCAAAATTGGATTTGGTAGTTTTTCAAATAATTTTTGGATTTCATAAAGTTTCCCTAATATAAACAGGTATCCATTTGTATAATTTGTATACAAACTTTTTTGATTTAAATTATATAAATTACTAACAATATCATAAAAAATTTCTCTATAAATATTAATTAATTTTGTATACTTGTCTAATTCATACTTTAAAAATCTGTATAGCCTTTGGAACTTTATTAAACCTAAAATTTTTTTTTCATCCATATAATACTTAAAATATTTAAATTTTAAATATTATACCAATTTTTTTTATATATAAAAGATAAATATCTAAATATTATAAAAATGAAGAGACAATCAAATATGAATATAGGAATGTTAGGCTGTGTTTCTGAAGGAAAATCTACATTAGTTTTGAAATTGACTAAGATTAAAACTCAAAAACATAGTAATGAATTAAAAAAAAATATTACAATTAAACCAGGTTATGCTAATTTAAAAATATATAGAAAATATAATGAATATACTTTGGAAAATACAGAAGAATGTGTTCACCATTTATCTTTTATTGACTGTCCAGGACATCACCAATTAATACAAACTATGTTAGGGAATTTAGATTTAATGTCTGGTGTAATTGTAGTTGTATCTTTAGAAAATGATATTTCTTGTAAACCAAAATTAGTACAGCATTTATTAGCAGCTAAATTAGCTAAACTTGATAATATGATAATTTTACTTAACAAATTAGATTTAATTAGTAAAGATGTAGCAATTAAAAGAAAGAAAGAATTAGATGATTTACTAGAAAAATTAGAAATTGTTCCAAAAGAAATTATTCCAGTTTGCTTAAATAAGGAATTAGGAATAAACTTTATTTTAAATTCTATTATGAAACATTTTTCGCCAAATATTCTAGATAATGTGAATGAAAATAAATCAAGATTTTATATTTCTAGATCTTTTGATATAAATAAAAGTAATACAAACATTTTAAATTTAAATGGAGGTATTATTGGCGGTAGTTTAACAAAAGGTAAAATTAAAGTAGGTGATGTTATAGAAATAAAACCAGGAATTCAACAAGGTAATAATTATAAGATTTTAAAATCAAAAGTTTTATCGCTAAAATCAGATCAAGATAATTTAGATTATATAATGCCTGGTGGATTAATAGGAATAGGAACAGAAATAGATCCATTCTATTGTAAAAATGATGCATTAACTGGTAATTTAGTAGGTCTAGAAGGAACATTACCAGATGTTTTTGATATAATTACGATTAATTTATTAAATACAAAAAATACTTTAATTTCAAATTGGGATCCAAAAGCAAACGATATTATTAATTTACAAATAAGTACAAAATTAGTAAAAGGAAAATTATTATCAATAAAAAAAAATGTTATTATATGTAAATTAAATCAATTAGTATGTTTAGATTATAATACATCTATCTTACTAACTAGTGATAATTCAACATGTGATATCATAGGATATGGAGTGTTTATAGATTCTTCTACTAATCATCATATTTGATAAAAAATTGATTTACTTAAAGAATAGACAAATAAACTTATAATGGTCATTAATAATCTATTAATTTCAAAATACTTAGAATCTAATCATGATATTTCAATTGATAATTTAAAGACTAATTTATCTGGTTTAAATATTTCTGTCAAAGATTATAAAGATGAAAATCTTTTAATTTTATATAATAATTTTACAAATTTAAATAAAAGACCTATTGAACTTGAATGTAGATCAGTTATTATTGATCGTAATACATTTAATATTATTAATTATACTTGTCCTACTCCAATTTATAATATTGATGCTATGAATTTTCTATTAAAAAATAGTTGCGATGATAAGGAAATTTTTGAATGTTACGAAGGTTCACTTATATCTATATTTAGTTATAATGATAAGTGGTACATGTCTTCAAGAAGAAAGATACACACATCACAAAGTAATAGTGAACAATTCTCAATGTTCTTAGAAGTTTTAAATATTGATGGTTATAAAAGTTTTGATAATTTTTGCCAATTTTTAGATAAAAATGTTTGTTATTATTTTGTTTTGATTCATCATGAAAATAAAAATATTGTAAAATATGAAGAAAAATTTGGCGAGAATTATAAAAAATTATGTCTAATCTTTTGTAGAGATAAGGCTACACAAGATGAACTTAGCTCGTTTGAACTAGACACTAATATTATTTCTGAAAATATCTTTCTTCCAGAAAAATTAGATAATGAAAGTCAATTTGATGAAACAAATAAATCATTAAATCTATTAGATCATCCAAAGAGTGAAGGTATTATTATTAAAACAAATAACAAACTATTAAAATTACAAAATCTTTCATATCAGTTCTTTAGTGCATCGGGACCAGAAAATGATATTTATAGAGGTTTTATTAAATTGTATCAAATTAATCAATTAAAAAAATATTTTAATGAAAATTCAAAATATGCTAAAATTGTAAATCCATGTAATACTAAAGAAACATTTGACACTCTTGGAACAATTGACGCAATTTTTAGAGTATTTACAAATGAACTTTTAGAAATTTTTAATAGTCTTTATGATGAAAATGGTAATCATAAAAAATCAAATGTGTATTCTCTTTTGCCAATTAGTTACAAAAATGTAATTTTTAAATTAAAAGGAATCTTTTATAAGAATAAAAATAACTTGACTGAAAATAATGTTTATAATTACTTGAAAAAAATGGATAGTCAAAATTTAATAAATATTATTATGTTAAGAAGACTATTGCTAAATCTAATTATAAAACATAAAACACCAAGTATTTTAGAACTAAAGAACTGTTTTTACAAACAAAAGAAAGTTTTATACAAATTAGCATCTATCTATACAAATAAGCTATTCCCGCAAATTCTACCAAATGAAATACCAAATGATATTAACAAAGACTTAATTTAAATCTGATTTAAATCTATATTTAATCTATATTTAAATTATAACAATCACGTTTCATTGTTCTAGCTAAAATTTTCTTTATTTTATTTGATTTAGTTTTATAAACTTTTATTACACCTGTAGGAAACCATTTTTGTTTCATAGCTGAAACAGTAAATATATTTAAGGATGGATTTATTATTTTTGAAAAAGCAGATAAAGCACTAGAATTTTTAATAACAGTACCACATTTGGATAACCCTACCATATCAATAAAACAAGCATAAGTATTATTATCTTTATTTTCTTCTGAATATTTTTGTCCATATCTAAAATTTTTTCTAATCTGATCATAACTTATAATTTTATTTGGATATAAATTTTTCATATCATTAATAAATGATTCATCATCGCTACAACAAAATATTTTATTAAAAAAATTATTTTTAGTATAATCTTTTATTATTTTTAACATTTCTATTTTATTTATTGGATTTGTTTGAAATTTATCCCTATTTTTATCAGTACCACGATAATGTATTCCAATTGTATTATTATCTATATTTAATTTATCAACATTATCGGTAATAAACTTATCAAAAGTAAAATAATTATTAAAAATTTTATTTGCTTCTCGAAAACTTTCTTCTTTAAATTCAAAACTATTAGCTTTTTTTTTGTATTCTACTAATGATATTTTTGTATTACTTTTTAGATCGTATTTTTGATATTTTTTTTTTAAATTAATAAATTTTGGAAATATAGATCCATAATTTAAAGTATTAATATTAAATATTATTTGTGTATCATAATCTATAATATTTTTTTTTAATAAATAATTTAAAACCTCTAATAACCAAATTAAACATTCACCAAATATACCTTCAGTTAAATCTTTGGGATTGGAAAAAATTTCTAGTAAATACATTATATATATTTATATTATAAAAAAAATGAATTTATCTTATTATATAAACATATTATATATATATATATAAATGGTATCAATTAAGGTTGTAAATTATGAGAAACAAATTTGTGATTCACGATTAGAACTTAATATGGATGGAGTAGATCCTACTATAGTTAATACATTTAGAAGAATAATTACTACAAATATTCCTATTTATGTTTTTAATAAAATATTAATTTCAAAAAATACAAGTATTTTTAATAACAATTATTTAAAACTCAGAATTAAAAATTTACCTGTTATTGGAATTAAATCAGATAAATCTATTTTTGAAAAAAAGAAAATTAAAGAAAATGAAGAAGAAGATGAAGATGATATTATTGTAGATAATTTAGATATGAATATTGATGAAAATTTGAATTCATCATCACTGCAACAATTAACAATGTATATTGATATTAAAAATTCTTCTAAAGATATTAAAACTATTACAACAGATGATGTTAATTTTTACTTATCAAAGAAAAAAATTAAATCACCCTATACAAATAAAATTCAACTATTAAAATTACAACCAGAACAAGAAATTAAAATGACTTGTATAACTGAATTAAATATAGAAGATCATGATAGTATATATTCTCCTGTTAGTGTTTGCTTTTTTAAAAAAAATAAAGATAATAATTATGATTTTGTACTAGAATCAAGAGGGCAACTTACAGAATTTGAAATCTTACAAAAAATGTTCGATAATATTTATGAAATGTTAAAATCATTTTATGATATTGTCCCTGATATAAATGATAAGGAAGGTAAGTTTAGTGTACCTGATTTTGATCATACTTTAGGTAATATAATTTCAACTGGTTTACAAAATCATAAAGATGTTTCATTTGCCGGATATAATATGCCACATCCTTTAGATCCAAGAATTATTATTCACTATAAAATTAGTAATGGTAAAATAAAAGATATTATAAAACAAGTTATTAATGAATTTAATAAAAAAATACAACTTATTGAAAAAAGTGTTAGTAAATTAAGTTAAATATCTATCGATAGAAGCAATTAATTTATCTGATTCCATTCCAATATTATCATAATTTGTATATTGTCGTGATGCTCCAAAGTCAAATATTATAAATATATATTTACCATTAACAAATTTATATCCTATATTGTCAAGGCTTACATCGTTATGGATATATCCTATCTCATGAATTTTACTTAATGCGAGCGAGATTTGATTATATAGATCTTCCTTAGTTACTTTATCAGGTAGTGGATTTAATTCTCCATATGAATTTAGAAAAATATTAATTTTCTCTGTTACTACAAAAACAATATTGTCATATTCTTGAATATACAAGCATTTCTCAATATTATTATCTTCCAATAATATAACAGATTTTATATTGTCATATTGATTTTTTTTATAAATTTTAACAACACAATTATCAAGTACAATAATAATAATATTAGTATCATCTTTGTATGAATGTACTGTTGAACAATTATGATTATATATTTCATTAATGTTTGATAAATTTTGTTCGAAATTAATAATTTTTTCTGGTGTCACATTTCCAAATATTTTTTTAAAAAAGTTATCTGGGTTATCTCCTTCTAGCCAATCAGCGTATATTTGAGAGAGTATTTTATCATAAGAAGCCTTTTTAGACATATATATAATTATATATATATGTATAAAAAATTTCAATATTTTTTGTATATTTCATTTATACTATTAATAAAATATATAATATCCTTTTCATCAATGTTTAGAGGTGGTAAAATTCTAAGAAATTGTCCATTATTACCAGCTTTCAACACTAAAATACCATATTCTTCTCTAAACTTTTTTACAACAAAATCTACATAATCTATACCTTTATTAAAATCAAAACCAAGCATAAGACCTTCTCCTTTTAATTTAATATCTGGATCTAAATGATTGTAAATTAGATGGTAACAATTATTGACATTCTGTAATAAATTTTCTTCGTTAATAACTTTTATAGTAGCTAAAGATGCCGCTGTAGAAATTGGATTACCTCCATATGTCCCTCCTAAACAATTTGTTGGTAAATAATCTAAAATTTCTTCTGTTGTTGCTAATCCTGCTAATTGAAATCCACTAGCAATACCTTTACCAAATGATATTATATCTGGTTCAATTCCTTTTGATTCAATATTCCACCAATGTCCTGTTCTTCCTGCTCCACATTGAACTTCATCTGCAATTAGTAAAATATTATTTTCTTTACAAACTTTTTCTACATATTTTAAAAATTTTTTAGATAATACATTTATTCCTCCTTCTCCTTGTATTGATTCTAAAATTATTGCTGATGTATCAGTTGGACAACTTTGATAAGTTAAAATATTTTCCAAACTTTTTATGTGTGGTTCACAATAATGTACTCCTGAAACATTAGAGTATATTCCTCTTTTACATGGTAAATTTGATGAAGTTACAGCTAATGCTCCTAATGTTCTTCCATGAAAACCTTTATTAATTGAAATAATATTATTTTTCTTTGTATATAATTTAGCAATTTTAATAGCATTTTCAGTCGATTCTGATCCACTATTTGTATAAAAAAATTTATTTATATTTTCTGTTTTAAATGTATTTAATAAATTTTTATTTAATTCTAATTGATTAGGATAAGTTAAATATACTTGTTGTGCGAAGTGAGAACCCGATTCTAATTGTTTTTTAACTGATGAATTTATACTAGGGTGGCAATAACCAGTACTTAAAGCACCAATTCCTGATGTAAAATCAATAAAAGATCTTGTTTTAGTTATGATTTTAGAACCATTACCAGATATAGGAATAATAGGGTGAAGTTTACTGACGGACTTTGATAGATTTTTTAATACAGACATATATTAAATTTTTATTTTATATTTAAATCTGTATTTTCTTTTTGATATCTTTTATTTATTGGAATAAATGAAATATAATTTTTACCATTTGATATAATTTTAACAAAAATTTGTGAATCTTCTTTCAATTCTATTAAAAAATCTGGTATTGTAGATGAATTAGTTTCTAAATTTCCTTTATAATGATATTTTCTATCTCCCCAAATTTCAATTTGTATAATATTAGATTCTTTATTTGAATCTTTTAATGATTTAGAAATATTTTTTATTGGAAAATGGATAGCAAGGAAGTTAACAATTTTAGTTTCCTTTATTATTTTTCTTTCTAGATTACTTTCGTCTATCTTTTCAATATTATTTGTTATTTTTCTTGATGTAAAAAAATAATCGATAACATCATTATAAGTATTATCGCTTTCTAACCATGATGAATTTTGATTATAGTTAATATCTGCCATATATATAAATATTTAACTATTTATTTATATAGTATTTAAAAAGATTGAATTTTAAAATATTAATATCTAAACTATATAATGGATGAAAATAATTTAGTAGATGATTCTAAGATCAATGAAATTATATCAAAAATAAATGGTATGATAAAAGAAATTAATAATATAGAAAATCAACAATTACAAAAAAATAAAAATAAAAATAATAATAATAATAATAATTTACAAAAAAATACTATTATAAATGATAAAGAGTGGTATAATAAAAATATGCCTTGGGCATACCAAAATTTATAATAAGTTAATAGGAATAATATAATTTGGTGAATTTAATTCTATTGATGTTAAAAACTTATTTGTACTAACATCAAATAAACAACATTCATCTGAATTTTGATTACCAACAAGTAATAAATTATTATCTAAACTAAAATTAAAATTTCTTGGTGTATCTCCTCCGGAATTAATCCATTTTGGATTGTAAAGTAAACCATCTTCATTTATATCATAAATAACAATACTGTTATGTCCTCTATTTGATACAAATAATTTGTTATTTAATATTCTTATTTCACTAGAATGACTTTTTGCTTTCCATGCTCCTGAATTGTTAACTAATTCATTTTGATAATCTTCAGGTAAGGTACTAAATGTTTTTTCAAAAGTAAATGAATCATTTCCATATAGAAAAACAGATACTGTTGAAATTAATTCATTAACTATATAGGCTAATTTTTTTTCTGGATGAAAAACAAGATGTCTTGGTCCTGATCCTGATTCTAATAAAGTTTGTTTAGTTTCTATTAATTGACAAGTTTCACTATCATGAACTAAATGTCTTATTAGATTATTACCAAGATCTATTACATAATGATAATTATTATTATATGGTTCAGTAACCATACAATGATTATGTGACCATTTTTGTCTAAACATCCAATGTTCCTCTCTTGTTGGATTATTTTTTTCAACATAATCACTTTGTATTTTTATTTGTTGTAAAACAGAAAATATTCCTTTTTCATTTAGTCCATATGTAACTAATTTTGAATCCCAATAATTTACAGCACTCAAAGAATTATTATGTATATTTAAATAGCAGGTACTTTTTCCACAAGATGATTTTTTATCTAAAAGTTTAGCCCCAATTTTATCAATTGATAATACTAAAATTTCTCCATCTAAATTTATTTTTTCTGTAGAAGCATATATTAAATTTTCATTTTGTAATAAAAAAGCAATATTATCATCTAAATCTAAAGACCATAATTTTTTTAAAATATTTGTATTATTATTATATTCTAATAAAGTTATTCCTTCTCCTTTTTTTCCTAATGGTGTATGAGCAAGAATATCGTTATTTGTGTAACTTGAAACTAAAAAATATGAATTCATTTATAAATAAATATTTATTTGTATTTATATATTTATTTAATTAAAATTATTTAATCCACTAGAACCATTACTTTTTATAATAAAGCTAATAAGTACGAATATTAATAATATACATATTAAAAGTATTGGTAT
>Ga0209634_1000949_pt1 | contig 21888 bp, 26 predicted proteins | sample LinPmetageLP40_FD_184043 | JGI IMG/M metagenome (GOLD analysis project Ga0209634, IMG submission 184043) | Marine viral communities from the Pacific Ocean - LP-40 (SPAdes) (version 2) | ecosystem: Environmental > Aquatic > Marine > Oceanic | place: Pacific Ocean | collected 2010-08-26 | reverse complement strand
TACCAATCGTTATTGCACCAAATAAAATGTTAAATAACGTATTATACATGGGGTATCTTGATGTTGTTACATATCATGAAGAAACAGAGACATTCAAGATAATCGATATAAAAACAAGTACTAAGGGATGGAATTCTTATGATAAAAAGAATGAAGATAAACATTTTCAATTAATATTATATAAAAAATTCTTTTCTGAGCAGTATGGAATACCTTTAGATAAAATTGAAATTGAATTTTTAATTGTAAAAAGGAAAGTATTAGATTGGGATGATGATAAAATAATGTCACCACACCAAGCATACAGAGTACAACAATTTGTACCACCTAGTGGTAAAATAAAAATAAATAGAGCTATTAATGCTGTAAAAGATTTTATAACAGAGTGTTTTAGTTCAAGTGGAAAAATTAAAGAAATAGATTACTTAAAATCACCTTCTAAATGGAACTGTACATTTTGTCCTTATGGAGAAGATAAAGAACTATGTGGAGCAAAAGCACATTTTGAGTAATACTTATATATGTATAATAAACGTTTTAATAAATAAAGATTATGTCAACAAAAAAACCAATGACACTAACTAGTGTTAAAGTCAAAAGCGATTTATTCGAGAATTTTAAAATTGAATGTGTAAAGCGTAAATTTTCCTTTCAAAAACTTGCCGACCGTAGTTTGTTTTTGTATCTTACAGATGAGAATTTCCGTAAACAAATTACTAATCAAATTAATCTCGAAATAGAAGAAAATGAATAAAGACTTTAAGTATATCCCTAAGGATAAAAGAAAAAAAATACTTCTAATATGTGATGATATTAGAGTACACTCAGGAGTTGCAACTGTAGCAAAGGAAATTATTTTACAAACTTGTCAACATTTTAATTGGGTTAATATAGCGGGCTCAATTAAACACCCAGAAGCCGGTAAAAGATTAGATATATCAAAAGATACTGCAAATGTAACTGGTGTAGTAGATGCGGCTGTCTTTTTATATCCTGTTGATGGTTATGGTGATAGCAGAATTATTAGAGAAATTATTAATGTAGAAAGACCTGATGCTATAATGTTAATTACAGACCCAAGGTATTTTATGCATATCTGGAATTTAGAACAAGAAATTAGAAAAACAATTCCTATAGCTTATTTAAATATTTGGGATGACTATCCAGCTCCCCAATATAATCAACCTTATTACGAAGCTTGTGATTTACTAATGGGTATATCTAAACAAACAGTTAATATTAATAAAATAGTATTAAAAAATGTAAATAAACCAAGAATATTTAAATATGTTCCTCATGGTCTAAATAGTGATATTTATAAACCACTAAAAAAGGACAACCCAGAATTTACAAAATTTAAAAAAGAACTTTTTAAAAATAAAGAATATGATTTTGTTTTATTTTTTAATTCTAGAAATATTAGAAGAAAACAAATTCCAGATACAATGTTAGCATTTAGAGCATTTTTAGATAGTTTACCTAAAGAAAAAGCTGATAAGTGTCTATTATTAATGAAAACAGAATTAGTAACGGATGCTGGGACACATTTAGGGAAAGTAAAAGAATATTTCTTTTCTCAAGATTACCCAAATAATGTTCAAATAATTGATAGTCGATTAGATACAACACAATTAAATTATTTATATAATATAGCAGATTGTCAAATTTTAATAACATCAAATGAAGGATGGGGATTAACATTAACAGAAGCCATATTATCAGGAACACCTATTATATCTAATGTAACTGGTGGAATGCAAGATCAAATGAGATTTGTTGATAATGAGGGAAAATGGTTTGAACCTGATGAAAATGTGCCTTCTAATCATAGAGGAACTTATAAGAAGCATGGTGAATGGGCCTTCCCAGTTTACCCCACTTCAAGATCAATTCAAGGCTCACCTCCAACTCCTTACATTTATGATGATAGATGTGCTTGGGAAGATGTAACAGATAGAATTAAAGAAGTATATAATTTATCTCCTGAGGAGAGAGAAAAAAGAGGATTATCTGGTAGAAAATGGGCTATGAGTGATGAAGCTGGATTTACAGGTGAAAAACAAGGAAAAAGAGTAATAGAGGCATTTGATGAATTATTTGAAACTTGGAAACCAAGAGAAAAGTATGAAGTTATTAATGCAAATGAATATAAAGGAAAAGTATTAAACCATAAAATTATATATTAATGAGTAAACCAAGATTTGTAATATCATGTCCTTTTGACACATACTCAGGATATGGAGCTAGATCAAGAGATTTTGTTAAAGCACTAATTGAATTAGATAAGTATAAGGTTGAATTATTATCTCAAAAATGGGGAGAAACATCTTGGGGGTTTTGTAAAGACCACCCTGAATGGGCATTTTTATATGAACATTTTGCTCAAAGGGATTGGCAACAAACAAAACCAGACATTTGGATGCAAGTATCAATACCAAATGAATTCCAACCTGTAGGAAAATATAATATAGGATTAACTGCTGGGATAGAATCAACAGCTTGTAAAGCAGAATGGGTTGAGGGATTAAATAGAATGGATCTAAATTTAGTATCATCTAAATTTGCACAAGATACTTTTCGTAAAATGTCTTTTGAAAAAAAGGATCAAAGAACAAATCAAGTAGTAGGTAATGTAAAATTAACTAAACCAATTGAAGTAGTATTTGAAGGAATTAATTTAGATGTTTATAAAGATATATCTGTAAAAGAAATTAAAACCATAGACTTAAAAAATATTAAAGAGCAATTTTGCTTTTTATCTGTTGGACATTGGATGCAAGGAGCATTAGGTCATGATAGAAAAAATTTAGGATTAACTGTTAAATACTTTTATGAAGCATTTAAAAATAAAAGAGAAAAACCTGCATTAATTCTAAAATCTTCTGTAGGTGTTGCTTCTTATATAAGTAGGGATGAGATTTTAGATAGAATTAAATCTATTAAAGAAATGGTAGGAGGTAATAATTTACCTAATATATATTTACTATCAGGAGAATTTAATGATTCAGAAATAAATGAATTATATAACCATCCTAAAGTTAAATCTTTAATATCCTTTACAAAAGGAGAGGGATTTGGAAGACCTTTACTAGAATTTTCAATAACAGGAAAACCAATTATTGCTTCTAATTGGAGTGGTCATACCGATTTTTTAAACCCTCAATATGTAACTTTACTACCTGGAAACTTAGAAAATGTGCATGCTAGTGCTGCTAATAATTGGCTAATCCCAGAATCACAATGGTTTCAAGTAAGTACACAACACGCCATATCTTCTATGAAAGAAGTTTATAAAAAGTATAAAAAATATCATGTTTTAGGTAAAAAACAAAAATATCATGCTAAAAATAATTTTAGTTATGATAATATGAAAAATGTAATTGCTAATATTTTAGAAAATAATGTTCCTGAAATAGCACAGCAAGTTAAACTTAATTTATCACAATTAACTAAAATAGATTAATATGAATCATGATACTATAATAGATTGCCCCAAATCAGGAGGTGATTTATGTTATAAAACAGAAATAAATGATAAAATTACAAATTATTTAAGTTTATCTTGTGGGTTTTGGACTAATTCATTAATGACCTTAAATAGTGATTTTTATAATGAACAAATATCTACTCTTCCCGAATTATATAAAGATTTAGCTTGGGAAGACCCAAAAACCAATTATATTTGGGTTCCTAATACTATTAATATAGAAGATAAGGGGATGATATTTGCAAATGGTACTAACGCTAAAGATTGGAAGTGGGCTGCTGTTAAAGCTATAAAATTAGAAGATACAGAGGAAGCTAAAGTAGAAGGGCAAAAGTATAAAATGAACATGGAAAACATGGAACAATTTAAAGAACGTGACTATATAGATGCTTTATCTTATATAGGATTATTACCTGAATAATATGAAAATACTAGTAACAGGAGGAGTTGGGTTTATTGGTACAAATTTAATTAAAAAATTAATTAAAGAAGGTCATGATGTCCACTCATTAGATAATTATGAAACAGGATTAAAGTCTAATGAACAAATAGGGTGTGCTTACCATCGTAATGATATTACTAATATTAATACTATGGATAAAGATTTTGATTTAATTTATCACCTAGCTGCATTGGCTAGAATACAAGAATCTTTTAACAACCCACAAGAAACATTTAGAGTAAATACAGTAGGTACTCAAAGAGTTTGTGAGTTTGCTAGATTAACTGGTGCTAAATTAGTTTATGCTGGTTCATCTTCTAGATGGTGTGATCCACATACTTCACCTTATGCCACAAGTAAATTTTTAGGAGAAGAAACTATAAAAATGTATCGTAGAACTTATGGTTTAAATATAGAAATAGCTAGATTTTACAATGTTTATGGTGAACATGAAATAGTAGATGGTACTTGGGCAGCTGTAATAGGTATTTGGAGAGATCAAGTTAAAAATAATAAACCTATAACGATAGTAGGAGATGGTGAACAACGAAGAGATTTTACTTATGTAGGTGATATAGTTGAAGGTCTTTTTAGAATTGGAATGAAAGATCAAAAACACAAAGATGCTTGGGAACTAGGTACGGGGATAAATTATTCTATCAATGATGTTTATTTAATGTTTAAAGAAAAATTTGGTTGTAAATTTATAACTATTCCAGATCAACCAGGTAATTATAAAACCACTTTACGTGAGAATGATGATAGTTTAGATATGTTAGGTTGGAAACCATCTGATCAATTAAAGGATTATATATTTAGTTTATGAAAATAAGTTATGCAATAACAGTTTGTAATGAATTTGTAGAAATACAAAAATTAGTTTTATTTCTTCTTGATCACAAAAGAGACGAAGATGAAATAGTTATTTTATATGACTCTAAAAATGGCGATAAAGGGGTTGAGGAATTTTTAAGATCCCATTCTGTTAATAATCAATTTATGTGGTATTCTGGAGATTTTAATAACCATTTTGCTGATTGGAAAAATTTACTTAATTCTTATTGTAGTGGTGATTATATATTCCAAATTGATGCTGATGAAGTTCCAAATAGATTATTAATTAAAAATCTGCCTCGAATAGTAGGATCCAACCCAGATAATGAGGTGTATTTAGTTCCTAGAGTTAATACTGTTACAGATTTAACAGATGAACATATCCAAAAATGGGGTTGGAAAGTAGATAATAAAGGATGGGTTAATTGGCCTGATTATCAATGGCGTATTTGGAAAAATAAACCTGAAATAAAATGGAAAAATAAGGTACATGAAGTTTTAGAAGGTCATAAAACATATGCTACTTTACCTTCTATGGAAGATTTTGCAATATATCATCCTAAAGATATTAAAAGACAAGAAAAACAAAATTCATATTATAATACATTATAATGGAAATAGCATTAAAAATAGATACTCCGGCACTAGGTGATACTCTAGCAGCTATACCTACACTTAGAAAACTATGTGAAGCATATGAATCAACTTTAACTATTTTTACTTCAAAACCATTTTTATTTGAAAACCATCCATTAGTTAAAGAAGCATTACCTTTAGATACATCTACTGAAGGATATAAAGTGTATACTACATTTAGTCCTTTAGTTGGAAAAAACTACAATTTAAATGGGCAAAAAACAGAATTTAGATATTCAAATTATGATTTTAGACAATTTCATGCATCATCTTTAGGATTTTCTTTATCCCCTGATGAAATGGAAATTGATATATACATCGAAAAACCCAGACCTTTAAATTTAGGAAAATATGTAATGATCCACCCAACTCATACTTGGGCAACTAGAACATGGGATCAAAAACAATGGCAAGGATTAATTGATTCCCTAAATGATAAAGGTATACCTGTAGTTGCAATTGGGAGAGATTCAAGTGAAGTTGGTTTTTACAATACTGAAAAACCTGTAATGGATATTAATATAAAATTAGGTAAAAATTTACTTAATGATCCTAATAATGACCCTGCTGAACTAAGGTGGATGATGAAAAATGAAGCATTAATGGTAGTTACTATGGATTCTGGTATTTTACATTTGGCTGGGACAACAGATGTTCGTATATTACAGTTAGGAAGTTCAATACATCCTAAATTAAGAGCACCATGGAGAAATGGATCTCAATCATATAATTATGAGTATGTATTAGGTTCATGTGCCGAATTTTGTTCTAGTAACATGAAATATAATATAAAAGAATGGGGTGATATTATGGGTGTGCCCCCACAAGTTAATTGTTTAGCTAATAAACCAACATTTGAATGTCACCCTAATTATAAAAAAGTGTATAATAAAATAATAGAAACATTATGAAAAAAGTATGGTACGCACCTAATAGATTAGAAGCTTATGGTGAAGAAGAAATTAAAGCAGTTGAACAGTGTCTTAGAGATGGTTGGTTAGCTGGATTTGGTCCTCGTTCTGTTGAATTTGAGGAAAAAATTGCTAAAGAATTTGGTAAAAAGTTTGGAGTATTTGTTAATTCTGGTTCATCAGCTTGTTTATTAGCTTTAGCTGCTTTGAACTTACCTAAAGGAAGTAAAATAATTACCCCTGCTTTAACTTTTTCTACTACTTTAGCTCCTATTATACAATTAGGATATATCCCCATTTTTATAGATTCTAATTTAACATCTTATGTACCCGATATTCAAACTATTTTGGATGCTATTACTGATGATACTAAAGCAATTATGGTTCCTAACTTAATAGGGAATAAACCAGATTGGAAATCATTAAAAGAAGGTTTAGAAGCAATGGGTAGAGAAGATATATTCGTTATAGAAGATTCAGCAGATACTGTATCTTATACTGAAGAATCAGATGTATCAACTACTAGTTTTTATGCTTCCCATGTTATTACAGCTGGTGGAATGGGCGGAATGGTGATGTTTAATGATGAAAAACATGTTAAAAGAGCATTACAATATAGAGATTGGGGTCGTATTGGAGACAATAGTGAAAATATGGATGAACGTTTTGCTCATAATGTAGATGGTTTACCATATGATTATAAATTTTTATATGGTGTTTTAGGTTATAATATGAAATGTAGTGAAATGAGTGCTGCATTTGGGTTGGTACAATTAGATCGTTTTCAAACATTTAAACAAAAACGTAGAGATAACGTTGAACGTTATTTAGAAAATCTTAAGGATGTTAAAGAAATAATACTCCCAGACGATAGCATTAAACCCAACTGGTTAGCAATACCATTACAAACAGAACGTAGATTAGAATTATTAACATTTTTAGAAGAAAATAATATCCAAACTAGGGTTACATTTGCTGGTAATGTCACTAGACATCCAGTTTATAGAGAATACTTACAGGATTTTGAAAATGCAGACACAGTAATGAAAGATGGATTTTTATTAGGTGCGCATCATGGTATGGATTTAGATGATGTAGATTATGTTTGTGATAAAATTAAAAAATTTTTTAAATATGAGTAAAATTTTAGTAACAGGTGGAACGGGTTTAGTAGGTAAACATTTACAAGAAAAATTACCTAATGCCTTTTATTTAAGTAGTAAGGACTGTGATTTAACTAATATTAACCAAGTTAAAGAGTTAATTTCTTTATATAAACCCGATACTGTTGTACATTTAGCTGCTCGTGTTGGTGGTATTCAAGATAACATTAAATATCCTGCAGATTACTTTGATGATAATATTTTAATTAATACTAATATAGTTAAAGTATGTAAAGATCATGATGTCAAAAGATTTATTGGTATTTTAAGTACTTGTATTTACCCTAGTGTTGTTGAAAATTACCCAATGACTGAAGAAGATTTATTTATAGGCCCACCACCACCATCAAATTTTAGTTATGGTTATGCTAAACGTTGTTTAGCAGTTCAAATTGATGCTTATAATAAACAATTTGGTACTAAGTATAATTATTTAATTCCTTGTAATTTATATGGTGATTATGACAATCTACATGATGAAAGTAAAATGCATTTTATTACGGCTTTGTTAAATAAAATTAAAAATACTAAAAATAATAAGTTAAACTTATTGGGTACAGGTAAACCTTTAAGACAATTTATGTATGCTAGTGATTTAGCTAATATAATTAGATTAGTTATTGATAATGATATAACTGAAAATTTTAATGTAGCACCTGATTTCAATTATTCCATTGATGAAATGGCTAGAATTGCCCTAGAAGTTACAGAAAATGATTATGAAATTATATATGATAGACCAGATTTAGATGGTCAATTTAGAAAAGATGTTAGTAATAAAAAATTATTAAAAATATTTCCTGATTTTACATTTACAGGTTTAAAAGAAGGATTAAAACAAGTTTATGATAAAATTAGTTAGTGATACAATAGATAAGAATGATATTAATGCCCTAATAGAATGGTTATCCCAGGATGAAATTCCTAGATTAACCAAAGGTCCTTTAACCTTAGAATTAGAACAAAAATGGGCTAACAAAATAGGAACCAAATATTCTATATTTGTTAATTCAGGCTCTTCTTCAATACTATTAACTTTAGCAGCTTTAAAATATCATAATAAAACAAGAAATAATAAAATAATAGTACCTGGATTAAGTTGGTCTACTGATGTAAGTTCTCCTATGTTATTAGGTTATGAAACTTATATGTGTGATTGTAATTTAGAAGATTTATCTTGTGATTTAGATCATTTAGAAAAACTATTCCAGGAACATGACCCATCAACCTTTATATTAGTATCACCACTTGGATTAGTTCCAAATATGGAAGAAATAGTTTTATTATGTGAACAATATAATGTAATTTTACTTGAAGACGTTTGTGAAAGTATGGGATCAAAAAATCAAAATAAATATTTAGGTAGTTTTGGTTTAGCTTCATTTTATTCAATGTATTTTGGTCATCATTTATCTACTATAGAGGGAGGATTTATAAATACTGACGATGAAGAATTATATCATTTACTTTTAATGATGAGAAGTCATGGTTGGGATAGAGATTTACCTAAGGATGCTCAAACTAAATTAAGAAAAGAATTTAATAGTAATGATTTTGATTCATTATATAATTTTTATGTACCTGGATTAAATGTTAGATCAACTGATTTGCAAGCTTTTATTGGTTTAAGAGCTATAGATAAATTAGATGAATATTCTTATAAACGTAGAGTTAATTTCCATCATTATAGACGTAAAATAAAGAATAATATTCTAAAATTAAAAGAAAATGAAAATGATTTTGTTTCCAGTTTTGCTATTCCTATATTAAATATAAATAGAGATAAAATAGCCCAAGAATTACAAGATAATAATATTGAAGTTAGACCCTTAATTGCTGGTAATATGGCTAGCAAACCTATGTGGTATAATGAAAATGAAATACCTTTATTACCTAATTGTGAGTTAGTAAACAAAATAGGATTTTACATACCAAACCATCAGGATTTAACTGAAGATGAAATTAATCAAATTACAACAATAATTAATAAGTATGAATAAAACAGCATTAATTACAGGTATAAATGGTCAAGATGGTTCTTACTTAGCTGAATTTTTAGATAAAAAAGGATACTCAGTTTGGGGTACAGTAAAAAGAAATTCTGTTGCTGAAAATCAAACATCTAGAATACCTGATGAGTTATTTTCTAGGTTGAAATTAGAATATGCTGATTTAAATGATTTATCTTCACTTATTAGAGTAATACAGTTATGTCAACCTGATGAAATTTATAATTTAGCTGCTCAATCCCACGTTAGAATTAGTTTCGATCAACCTATTTATACGGCACAAACAACAGGAATTGGTACACTTAAACTATTAGAAGCCGTAAAATTAACAAAACCTAATGCTAAAATATATCAAGCTTCATCTTCTGAAATGTTTGGTAATTCAATAGATAACGATGGATACCAAAGGGAAACAACACCTTTACACCCTGTATCGCCTTATGGCTGTGCCAAAGTATTCTCGTATAATATATGTAGAAATTATAGAAATTCTTATGATATGTTTATATCAAATGGGATATTATTTAATCATGAATCCCCAAGACGAGGTACTAATTTTGTAACTAATAAAGTAGTAAAAGCGGCAGTACAAATTAAGTATGGTTTAAAAAATGAACTAGCATTAGGGAATTTAGAAGCAACTAGAGATTGGGGCCATGCAAAAGACTTTGTTGAAGCTATGTGGTTAATATTACAACAAGATAAACCAAATGATTATGTTTGTGCTACTGGGGTATCACATAGTGTTAGAGATTTATGTGAATATGTTTTTAATAAATTAGATTTAAATTATAAAGACTATGTTAAAGTAGATCCTAAATATTATAGAGCAGAAGAATTACATGACCTAAAAGGAGATTCAACTTTACTAAGGGGTTTAGGTTGGAAACCTAAACATAATTTTGTATCTTTAATGAACGATATGATTGAATACTGGTTAAAAGAATTAAAATGAGTTATATAACATTTTCAAACTTAGGTGAATCAGGTGGAATGGGGTCTCAACTTCAGTCCTATGCTAGTTTAACTGCTGTTGCTGGGGCAAATAATAAACAAATAGTATTTTCTGAATCCATGATCAAACGTGGGTTTGGAATAAAAGTATTTGAACTTTTAAATATCCCTATACTTATAAAACCTGATGAATTTTTTAAAGATTTTAAGTTAAAAAATATTAATTTCCATACTACCACTTATGATGAAACCCTATTTAGTTTAGACTCATCGAATTATAATTTAAATGGTAGATTTGATTTATACACTTATTGGTATAATGATATTAAAGATGAGATTGAAAATTGGAAATATAATGATGAGATACAAAATATAGCCCAACAAGAATTTAATAAAATTCAATCTAAATTAGGTAAAAAACCTACTGTTAGTATCCATATGAGAAGAGGTGATTATTTATTACCTCAACATTCATTTTGTGAACTTAAACAGGAATATTTTCTAAAAGCTATAACATCCCAATTTATGCCTGCTACTAATTTTAATTTTTTAGTATTTTCAAATGATATTGAATATTCTAAATTAGTATTAGATGGTGATAATGTATGGTTTGTAGAACCTAAAGGAGTTGACGCACAAAGTTTTACAACATCCGAAAAAGAAGATTTAGCATTATTAAGTTTATGCGACAATCATATTATATCTAATAGTTCTTATTCTTGGTGGGGTGCTTTTTTAAGTAAAAATAAAAATAAAAAGATAATATGTCCTACTAACTACGTAGAACCTTCACATCCATCATCTTGGATTAATGGTAAGTATTATCCTTCTAATTGGATAAATATAGATAATTAATATGAATAAAGTAGTTTATGTAACAGGTTGTTTAGGATTTATAGGATCTTATGTAACAAGAGAATGTTTAAAAAAGGGATGGCATGTAAGAGGAATTGATGTAATGACTTATGCTTCAAACCCAAATTTATTAGATGAATTTTTAGGATATCCTAATTTTATTTTTGAAGAAACTGACATAAATGATATAGAGTTTCTTTATGAATGTGATTATATTATAAACACAGCAGCTGAAACTCATGTAGGTAATTCAATAGTTAAAAGTGAAAATTTCGTTCATTCAAATATTAATGGGGTACATAATTTATTAGAATTAATTAGAAACTATAGAGCAGAAACAGATAAATTACCTATATTATTACATTTTTCTACAGATGAAGTTTATGGTGATATTACAGAAGGAGAACATATTGAAACAGATATTTTAAAACCCTCAAATCCCTACTCAGCAACCAAAGCAGCAGCGGATCAGTTAATTACAGCTTGGGGTCGAACATATAATATACCTTATGTTATATTAAGACCAACAAATAATTATGGGGTAGGACAATATACCGAAAAATTAATACCTAAATCTGTTAAATATCTAGGTTTAGGTAAAAAAATACCTTTACATAATAATGGAGATCCAATTCGTAATTGGTTACATGCTCAAGATACTGCTAATGCTGTATTAACTATTATTGATAGTAAGGTTAAAAATGAAATATATAATATCTGTGGGGGATTTGAACAAAGTAATTGGGATACTGTAGATAAAATTATTACATTATATCAGGGTGAAGATAAAGAATTACAAACAACTTTTCCATATTATGATGAAGATAAAAATCAATTTTTAGATTTTTCGTATTCAAGAATAGGACAAGATGTTAGATATGCTTTAAATGATAATAAGCTAAGAAGTTTAGGGTGGAAACCCAAAATGGATTTTAATAAAGAATTACCTGGAATAATTGAATATTATAAAAATAATTTTATATGGTAAAAGTAAGTGATTTAATAGCAGAGTTTTTAAAAGAACAAAAAATAAAAACCGTATTTGGTATTATAGGTTCTGCAAATTCTCATATATTTGATTCTATTAATACATTAGGGTATACTAAAATTATTAATACACACCATGAGCAAGCTGCTGTTATGGCTGTTGGAGCCTATTTTAGAGCATCAGGAAAAATATCTGCTGCAATAGTAACAGCAGGAGCAGGAGCAACTAATGCAGTAACAGGTGTAGTAAGTAATTGGGCGGATTCAATACCTGGTATTATAATTTCAGGTAATGAATCTTCTTATCATATTGAAGAACATTCTAAATTAAGAATGTATGGTACACAAGGGTTTAATATAACCAAAATGGTAGAAGATGTTACTAAATATTCTCACTGTTTAATGGATGAAAATAATATTCAAGACGAATTAGAAAAATGTACTAAGATTTCTTTAGATAATAGAAAAGGACCTACATGGTTAGATATTCCATTTAATATCCAATCTAAAATGGTAAATAAAAGAGATTGGAATATAGAAATAAAAGACCCAATTAGTTTTATAGATTATTCTAAATTTTTAATTAATATTATTAATGAATCAAAACGCCCATTAGTTTTAGGGGGGAATGGAATTAGATTATCGGATTCAAAGGATAAATTTAACAAATTTATTAATACAACTAACCTTCCAACAACTTTAACTTGGTCTGGGATTGATTTAATAGAAAATGATAATATTAATTTTTTTGGAAGGTTTGGTTTATATGGTCAAAGGGAAGCTAATTATATAGTTCAAAATTGTGATTTATTAATTGTATTAGGAAGTAGATTAGCTTTACCACAAACGGGATATGACTGGGATGAATTCGTACGTAATGGTAAAATAATATGTGTGGACATTGATGAATTACAAGCCCCAAAAGAACATATTGATGTGCATATAAGAGAAAATGTTAGTATTATTTTAGACCAATTATTAGATAATATTAAAAATATTAATCCTATAAATAAAACTTGGTTAGATTATTGTAATGATAAAAAACAAAGATATCCTTGGATAGATAAAGAACATAATCATAAAGATAATTATATTAATTCATATCAATTTATGGATAAATTATCTAATCATTTAAAAGATGATCATATTGTAGTTACTGATATGGGAACTGCACTATTAAGTGGACATCAGGCAATCAAACTTAAATCAGACCAAAAAATGTTTACTTCTTTGGGTTTAGGTGAAATGGGTTATGGGATAGCAGGAGCAGTTGGTGCTGCAGCGGCTTGTCCTAATAAAGATGTATTATGTCTTAATTGTGATGGTGGTATAATGATGAATTTACAAGAATTACATACTGTTATAGAAAATGGATTAAACGTTAAGGTCGTTATATTTAACAATGATGGTTATCTAATGATAAAACATACACAAAAAATGTTATTTAACGGTAAATATGTTAGTGTAGATAAAAATACGGGTATTGGTTTACCTAATTTTAGTAAATTATTTCCTGCTTTAGGTTATGAATATTTTAAATTACAAGAATGGAATAATACGGATATTAAATTATCTAAATTTTTAAATCATAATGGACCAGCTATATTAGAAGTATTTATGGATCCAAATCAAGGATTTTTACCTAAAGTAAAAGGTGTACCAATGGAAGATGGGAATATATTAGCACCACCAATAGAAGAAATGTCCCCCTTAGTACCATTTACAGAATTAAAAAATGAGATGATAGTAGATATAAGTAAAAAATCAAAACAAATTAAAAGATGATAAAAGCAGGAATAATTGGAACTGGTAATATCGGAACCGATTTACTATTAAAATTAAGAAAAACGGATTTTGTTACACCTGTAATATTTGTAGGTAGAAGGATGGAATCTAATGGTATTAAGTTAGCCCAAGGACTAAATATTACTGTAAGTGATAAAGGCATTCAATATTTTATTGATAACCCTAAATGTTGTGATGTAGTTTATGATTGTACTAGTGCTAAAGATGCTAAAGAACATGCTAAAATATTTGCTAAACAAGGGATTAAAGTAATAGATTTAACACCTGCTAAAGTAGGAGATTTATGTGTACCTAATATTAATCCTAAAATCATACAGGATAATGGAAATGTTAATATGATTACTTGTGGTGGTCAAGCATCAACACCTTTATTAAATGTAATTTCAAAACATTGTTCTAATTTAGATTATATTGAAGTTGTATCACAAATTGCTTCTGATAGTGCGGGAATGGCTACTAGAATTAATGTTGATAATTATATTAACACCACAGAAAGAGCGATTAAAGAATTTACAAATTGTAAAGAATGTAAGGTAATATTAAACCTAAATCCAGCTGAACCCCAAGTTGATATGCAAACAACTATGTTTGTAAAAGCAGATAATTTTAATTTTTCACCTCTAGTTGAAGATATATATAAAACGATAAAAAAACTACAAACTTATATCCCATATTATGAATTAGTAATGCCTCCTGTTATTAATGATGATATTTTAGTACTAAGTATTAAAGTAAAAGGATCAGGAGATTACTTACCTGAATATGCTGGTAATTTAGATATAATTAATTGTGCAGCAATTGAAATAACAAAACATTTAAAAGATGAATAATATTATTATAACAGATTCTTCTCTCAGAGATGGAAATCATAGTGTAAAACATACTATTAGCTTAAAAAGTATTAAAGAATATTGTGAATTTGCAGAAAAAGTAAACATACCAATTGTTGAAGTAGGACATGGGAATGGGTTAGGTGCTTCATCTTTATTAATAGGTAAAGCTACTCACACTGATAAAGAAATAATTAAAACGGCTAAAAAATATTTAAACAATAGTAAACTAGGAGTCCATGTTATACCTGGTATTGCTACTGTAGATAAAGATATCCAACCAGCAATTGATATGGGTGTAAATGTAGTTAGAATTGCTACCCATTGTACTGAAGCAACTTTAAGTAAATCACATTTAGAATATTTACAAAATAAAGATGTAACAGCTTTAGGAGTATTAATGATGACTGCTTTAACTGATACTAAAACATTAGTTGAAAATGCTAAAATTATGGAACAATATGGTGCTGAATCTGTTATTATAATGGATTCAACAGGTACTTATTTACCCTCTGATGTTGAAGAACGAATTAAAGCTTTAACTGAAAATTTAAGTATTGATATTGGTTTTCATGCTCATAATAACTTAGGGTGTGCCGTATCTAACTCATTGGTAGCAGCTCAAAATGGCGCTAAGTATATAGATGCTTGTATTAGGGGATTTGGTGCTGGAGCTGGTAATGCTCCCTTAGAAGTATTATTACCTGTATTAGAAAAATCCAATTTTAATATGGGGATAGATTTTAAACAAGTTATTATTGAAGCTGATAAAGTAATGGATTATTTAGTACCTATAATCCCAACTACTAACCCAGTAAATGTGTTAACTGGTTTGAATAAATTATTTTCTGGTTTTGAAAGACCAATTATTAAAGCTTCTAAATTAAATGGTATTGAATATTCTTCACTTATATTTGAATTAGGTAATAGAAAATTAGTAGCAGGACAAGAAGATCTAATATTAGAGGTAGCACAACAACTTAAAAAATAAATGAGAATATTAATTACTGGTAAAAATGGATATGTAGGAAGTAGTTTATTATCTAAACTAGATTCACTATTTGACTTTACTTACCCTAATTTTTATATAGGTGTTGGTAGAGAGGATTTTGATTTAACTAATAGAGAAGAAACAACTAATTTTTTATCTAAATATGGTTATTTTGATGTTATAATCCACACAGCTATTTGTGGAGGAAGTAGATTAAAAGAAGATGATAATGATGTATTAGCTAATAATATAAAAATGTTTTATAATTTAATGGCTAATGTTAATAAATTTGGACAACTAATTAGTCTTGGTTCTGGAGCTGAATTAAATTGGCCATCTGATCCTTATGGATTAAGTAAATCTATTATTGCTGATATAATTGATTCTCATTCTAAATTAAATAATATTAGAATATTTGGAGTATTTGATGAAAATGAATGGGGTACTAGATTTATTAAAACGTGTTTAAATAATTATAAGAATAGAAAGCCAATGACTATTCACCAAAATAAATTATTTGATTTTATTTATATGGATGATTTGGTTGTTATAATAAAATATATTATATTAAACCCAAGTATTAAAGTAATAGATGCTTGTTATAGAGAAAGTTATACTCTAAAAGAAATTGCTGATTATATTAATACAAGAAATAACCATCACTGTGAAGTTAAAATAGAAAATAAAAAATTAGGTAAACCTTACACAGGAAATTTTAAGGATTATAATTTAGATTTAATAGGATTAAAACAAGGAATAAATAAAGTATATGATGCAACCAATTAGTTTTTGTATAACAACAGCCAACAATGAAAAAGATTATGTTATTGGTCTATTAGATAGTTTAGTAGCAAATACTCAGTTTAGTAAACATGAGGTATTAGTATTAATTGATTCTGATAATCAAAAAACATATGAAAAATTATTAGAATATAGAAAAGATAAATCTAATATTAAAATTCATAAAAATAACACGGGGCATAGAATAGGATATCAAAAAAATATTTCAATATTATTTGGAAATGCATCAAATGATGTTGTTTGTTATTTACAATCTGATATGGTTGTTAGTCCTGAGTTTGATAAATATTTTTTAGAAGCATTAGATGGGAATACTAATAGAGTAATTACAATGGCTAGAATAGAACCTCCTATCCACCCAGCTTCCCCTGAAAAAATAACTAAAAGTTTTGGTTTAACTCCGGATGAATTCCAATATGATGAATTTATGGAATTTGCTAAAAACTTAACTAAAGAAAATAGACCATTAATATATGGACATTTTGCACCCTTTGGTTTATACAAAGAAACATATTTTAATAAATTAGGAGGTTTTGATACTCGATTTAGATGCTCAAGAGAAGATTCGGATTTTATAATTCGCTTAGCTGCTTGTGGGTTAGATGCTTTAGAGACATGGAATGCTAGTGTTTACCATTATACTTGTGTTTCATCTAGAGGTAAAGGATGGTATAAAAATGATGATAAACAAGTAGAAATAACTAATGGTTGGCAAGGTAGAGCTGATGGTGAAGAATTAAAAAGATTTATTAGAAAATGGGGTTATTTTGGGCATGAATATAAGTCTAAATATCAAACTCATTTATTTGTAGATATTAATGCTGCCCCTGATCTAGGTTTATTAGCAGGAATAGAACCTTATTTTGATAATATCTTATTAAATGAAGAACCTGTTAAAGATGCTTTAGTTAATTTAGTTAATTATGATAGTCATTATTATACAAATCAAAGATGGAAATATACTCAACAAGATTGGGATAAATTACGATTAACATTTATGGGCAAAGATGCTGAAGATAAAATCTCAGTAGGACTTAATTGGAACCCTGATTTAGATGTTATTATAGAAACTGATATGTATACTTTATCCAAAGAAAGAGATAATAAGGAAAATATAGATTTTATTTCAAATTCAAATGCTATATTAGATAATTTAAAAAATTCAAACCCTAATAATTATAAGGGTACATATAAAATAGGTAGTTTTAAAATAACAGTCAATAATTTATTAGACTTTAATCAAAATCATTTAGATAATAAACAATATTTATTTGATACTAGTGAATATTTATTTAAATAAACTAGGATACCGCATAAATAGTTCGTATATTTACACCTAATTTAAAAAGGTTATATATTTATGCGACAGACTATTAAAACCCCCCGTACTGTGAAAATGATTCCATGTATTAAATGTAAAAATGATATGCCCGAGTTAAGATTAACTCAATATGGGTATAAAGTATGTGTCAATTGTTCCACAGTTGGGACAAAAAGAGGTGTACCTATAATGAGAGGTACAGGTGATCATACCTGGACTGAAACCATTATAATGGAAGAAGACCAATATGAACAATTTGTAGTAGTATCAGCTATTGAAAGAGGTGATACAAATGCCGCTAAAGCTGAAATGGTTAATATGGATAAAGAAGATCGTAATCTACAAGGACCATATCAAATCATTAATAATATGGATAAAGATAGAAGCTAATGCCAAAGGCAAAACCACTATCTAAAGAACAAATTCTAGCAGCCCAAGCTAAAACAAAATCAAATATGGCTGCTGCTAGATATCTTCATGTGTCATATCAACACTATAAGAAGTGGGCTAAACTATATAAATTATTTGCTGGACATAAAAACCAACAAGGTAAAGGTATACCTAAATTTTTAAAAGGTCCTAAAAAAATGCCCCATATGTTAGAAATAATTGAGGGTAGAATAGCTGCATCTTCATTTAATCCAGATAAATTAAAATATGCTCTTATAGAACAAGGATATCTAGCGGAGGAATGTGCTATATGTTCTTTTAATGAAAGGAGGGTATTAGATTATAAGATACCTTTATTACTACATTTTCAAGATAATAATAGTAATAATTATAGCTTAGATAATGTTCAATTATTATGTTATAATCATTATTTTTTGAATGTTGGTGATATTTTTAATGCTAAGGATATTAAACAAATTGAAACCAAACAAGAACACTTTGGTACAAGTGAAAAGATTGAATGGGAAGTAGATGATTATCACTTACAGCGTTTAAAAGAATTAGGTTTAGATGGTGATAATGAAGATGTTAACCAATACATAAGTAGAATATGAAAAAAGCAAGATCAATAGATAAAAAACATCATAAAATTACACGTGACTATGATAAACAAAAATCTAAACACTTAGAAAAATTAACTGATAAAATGCTTAAACAAGATGAAAAATCAGAACAGTTAAAATCAAAAACAATGAAGGGTGATTTTTTAAAAAATTTTTAATATGAAATTTAAACACAATTGGGAATTTAATACTACAGAAGAACTAAATAATATTTTCAGCGAAGGGAAGAAAGAACTAAATGATCTAATTGTAGATATTGCTATAAAAAATTTAAAAACAAAAAGAGTAACAATCCCAGTAGTATCCATTTATACTAAAGACGAAGATATGACTTTTGATGTCATGATTGATCGCCCTGATATGGTTGAAACATTAGAACAAAACTTGTTAACAATGGAAGAATATGAAGATTATGAGCGTTGTCAACAAATAGTTAAAGCATTAAATTATTTAAAATCAAATTCTTAATTATGAGAACATTTTTTTTATTATTTATATTATTTATTGTACCTACAAATAATCCAACGTCACAACAACCTATTAAATTTAAGATTGTAGAAGAAAAAAAACAGGAAGTTGTTGAGATTAAGGGCATGGATGAATTTTTATTTGCTATGGGCCACCAAGAATCAGGTAATAGATATTTTGTTGTAAATAGATATGGTTATATGGGTAAATACCAATTTGGTAAATCAACATTAAAAACATTAAAAATTAAAGTTACTAAGGAAGCATTTTTAAATAGTCCTGATTTGCAAGAATATGCTATGCAAAAATTACTTTTATATAATAAAAAAAAGTTACAAACTTATATAGATAGGTTTGATGGTAAAAAAATAAATGGTATATTAGTAACAGAATCAGGTTTATTGGCTGCTGCTCATTTAGGTGGAGCGGGTAGTGTTAGAAAATGGTTTAGAAATGGCAAAATAAGAAAAGATGGTAATGGTGTAAAAATAACTACATATATGCAGCGTTTTTCTGGGTATACATTATATTTATGATAAAAAGATTATGGCACGAATTGTTGTATCGGATTATAAAGCTAACAAGCGTAAAAAACGACCTGGGATACACTCAAAAAACAATACCAGTAACAGTAAACAAAGTAAAAACTATGTCAAAACCTATAGAGGTCAAGGAAAATAATAGAAATCTAAGTACTATATCACTTTTTAGTCATATGACTGATGAAGATTTTCTTGCAATACATAATGCTGGACAATTAAAAAGTTTATGTATGGCTTTAAGTTTAGACTTACAATCTGTTAATCATGAAGAAATTAAAAATAATAACTCTTACTCAGCATGAATGGTATGATGCAATGAAAGTATCTTTACCTCATAGAAATAAAAAAAAATATTATAAAAAAATAAAACACAAAAAACAATAAGGGTTAATAGTTAATCCTCTTTATATATTTATAACAAAATAAAACAATTTAATAATGAGCGTATACACACAGGATTCTCCCGGAACATGGAATACATGGTATCAAAAAAAGGAAAATCAAAATCTTCCTATTTTAGAGGCTAAAAGAAAATATTTAAAAGAACAATTATTGTTTGAAGAGCAATTTGCTAATTTTGTAGCTCAACAACAATCAATGCAAGCGGACGCAAATACTGTTGCTGGTGCCCAAAATTTAAATAAAATTGAAAACGTTGATTTTGTTTCATCTCCAGCATTTTTATCTCAAACAGCTAATACTCAATCTATTACAGCACAATTCACTTTTCCAGTAACTGTAGCAGGTGGTGTACCAACTATTACAGTAAATAATAATCAAGCAGGTAGTGGTAGCGCAAGTTCATTTACTTATGGTTATAGTGGTGGATCTGGAACTTCAAAATTAACATTTGAACACATTCATCCAGCATTCCCAGCTAATAATGGTGGTTCTTCTGCAAATGTGTTACCAATACAAGAAGTATCCAGTACAGGATCATTAAGTAGAGGAGCTATTGTAAATGGACCAACTTCCCCAGTTGATGGTACTTATACAGCTGCTACTTATACAACTGGCACAACAAGTGGTAGCTCAGCAGTATTTGATGTTATAGTAGCAGGTGGTTCTATAACAGCAATTTATGCAACAGCTGCTGGTAATGAATTTATTGAAGGTGATACTGTTACTTTTGATAATGATGAATTAGGTGTAGGTTCAACAGGTGGAGGATTTGATATCTCTGCTAATAATCTTACAGGTGATGTAATTAGTATACCAGCTCAATCAATTACTCTAAATAGTGCAACAATTACTACTTATGCTGGAGAATGGAATACTCAAATAAATGATGCTATTCGTAGACAAGGTATTAACCCACCACTTACAACCCCAGGACAAGTACTTACAAAACGTGTAATAGCTGGGTAGTAAATATATTAAATAAATTAAAGATAAGCGCGTATTCATTTGGATACGCGCTTTATTTTTCGTATATTCACGTATAAAATAAAGGTTATACTATGGCATTATGGCAATTTACAAATTTAAATAAACACGGAAATTATAGGACTAGAATTATTCATACGAAGGGTGCATTAAGCATACCTGGTAGTGGGTTAGGTCCAACTGTGTTTGCAAATCGATTTAAATATGAATACAAAGATCAAGTTTTTCCACCAACATTAGCAAATATAGGTGGTAAAACATATTTAATGCCTTTATGGAAGGAAGTAGATCCAAATACTACTATAGATGATATAAATTGGATTAAACCTAAACCTAAAGTAAAACAAGAACCAATAGTTATAATGACTGTTAGCAGTAGCAACGCAGATAAAACGTATAAAACGGTATATTATCCAGATTCAGGTAAGTTTCATTGCAATTGTCCAGGTAGA
>Ga0209634_1000948_pt1 | contig 21898 bp, 18 predicted proteins | sample LinPmetageLP40_FD_184043 | JGI IMG/M metagenome (GOLD analysis project Ga0209634, IMG submission 184043) | Marine viral communities from the Pacific Ocean - LP-40 (SPAdes) (version 2) | ecosystem: Environmental > Aquatic > Marine > Oceanic | place: Pacific Ocean | collected 2010-08-26 | reverse complement strand
CGGTAATAAGACAGTGATTGGCAATAACGTTAAGATTCAAAATAATGTGTCGATCTATGATAGTGTGATCCTAGAAGACGATGTTTTCTGTGGCCCTAGTATGGTCTTTACTAATGTCTATAATCCTCGCTCCGAAGTAACTCGAAAGAATGAATACCGAAGCACATTAGTAAAAAAAGGGGCAACCTTGGGAGCAAACTGTACTGTTGTCTGCGGGGTAACGATCGGCAAATACGCATTTGTCGGTGCTGGTGCAGTAATCAATAGAGATATACCGGCATATGCCCTGATGGTTGGCGTTCCAGCTAGGCAAATTGGGTGGATGAGTGAATATGGAGAGCAGCTTGATTTACCACTTTCCGGACAGGGTGAAGCTAGATGTAATCACACCAGCCGAGTTTATTACTTATATAATGATATACTCTCGTAATTTTTATTTACTTAACTTACAAATACGAAATTGTTCTCCTTTTTAGGATTAAATACATGGAATTTATAGACCTTAAAGCCCAGCAGGCAAAAATTAGAGATGATATTGAAGACAATATAAGAAAAGTGCTAGATCATGGGCAGTACATTATGGGTCCAGAAGTGCTTAAGTTAGAGGAAAAACTTGCTGAATATGTCGGAGTGAAACACTGCATAGGAGTGTCTTCAGGTACAGATGCATTGCTTATAGCAATGATGGCATTAGAAATTGGTCCGGGAGATGAGGTAATAACCACTCCTTTCACCTATTTCGCCACAGGTGAAATGATCACCTTATTAGGAGCCAAACCTGTTTTTGTAGATATTGATGAGCAAACTTATAACATTAATCCTTACAAGATTGAGCAGGCCATTACTACTAAAACTAAAGCTATTGTACCCGTTAGTTTATATGGTCAATGTGCTGATTTCGATAGAATTAACAATATTGCTAGTAAGTATAGTCTACCAGTCATAGAAGATGGTGCCCAGAGTTTTGGGGCGACTTATAAGGGAAAAAAATCTTGTGGCCTGTCTACTATAGGTTGTACTAGTTTTTTTCCATCCAAGCCTCTAGGTGGTTATGGAGACAGTGGCGCCTGCTTTACTGATAATGATGAATTAGCCAATGTTATGCGGCAAGTCAGATCACACGGGCAAGATAGGCGTTATCATCATCTGAGAATAGGCATTAATGGCCGAATGGATACGATACAAGCTGCAATTTTGCTTGTTAAATTCGATCTTTTTAAAAAAGAAGTAGACGCTAGACAAGTAGCTGGAGGCAAGTACTCGCAGCTATTAAGAGAAAATTGCCCAGAAATAATTACGCCTTTTATAAAAAAAAATAACACTAGCGTATACGCTCAGTACACGATACAGGTAAAAAATCGAGATGAACTCCAGAGACTTTTAAAAGCCGAAGGTATTCCGACAGCTGTTCATTACCCAATTTGTTTAAACAAACAACCTGCTACAAAGACAAGTGAATTCAATTTACCTGTTTCAGAATCACTTGCCAATAAAGTAATGAGTTTACCTATGCATCCCTATTTGAAAGACTCGGATATAGCAGCCATTGTCAGTAAAGTAAATAGTTCAGCTACTGATGTCACATTCGTTTGAATGTAGCATTCTGGGAGCGGGGATTAGCGGCTTTACCATTGCCAGAAGGTTAAAAAATAATCCATTAGCATCCACATGTGGTTGCCTTGTAAGGAGGAAATCATTGAAAAGGACTCAATATAAATATCACGTGCATCTATGGGTACTAGAATGGTTATTCGACATGAACTGGATGGTTGAAAAATCAGCCGGCGACCATCCACAGGAATGCAACTGACGTGAGGCAAGCAATTCTCGGTCTTGGCAAGGAATCGATGATTTACGGAACAGGATCCGTAATCACTAGATTCATTGGCCTTTTAACTTTGCCACTTTTCACGGCTTACCTAAAACCCGAAGATTATGGTGTGCTGGCAATGTTGGCTCTTCTGACAATGATAGCCCAGCCCCTTTTCAGTCTTGGGCTGTCAGCAGCTATGGGGCCCAGTTATTTTGAAAGTGATAATCTCCTAAACAAATCTAAGGTAGTCTGGACTGTATTTTTAATCAACATAGTAAGTGCAGTAATACTTGTTGCTATTGCTTGGTTATTTCCAGTGATGCTGGGTCAGTTGGTCCTTTTACCCACTGAGTACTCGTACTTGGTTGGGATATCTCTTACAGGCTGTGCCCTCACTGTCCTGGCCACATCATTTACCCAGCGGGTGCAATTTGAAAAGCAGTCTAAGCTTTATGTGATGATTACCTTGGCGACAGTACTTATTGCGACTCTAGTGAGCGCGATAACCGTTGTCTTCTTAGAGTGGGGTGTAAAAGGTATGGTGATTGGCCAACTCGCAGGTAACATCGTCACCTTTTTTGCATTTCTTATTATTGGCCTTAAAGCAACTAAGCCTGCCGTAAATTTCATTATGGTCAAAGAACTGCTTCGATTGGGATTACCATTAGTACCTTCATTTGCACTCTTATTTCTCTTAATGCACGCCAACAAGTTCATTCTTGAGTCGCAATTAGGCTTGGATGCAGTAGGAATTTACTCAATTGGGTTTAACTTGGGTATGGCAATCGGCATTGTCACTAATGGAGTTGCAACAGCTTGGTATCCATTTTTCATGAGTTATATAAATCGGCAATCTGAAGCGCGGGAGATATTCGCCCGTATCTTTACTTATTATGTTATTGGCGTTGGATTCCTTTGCCTTTTGTTTTTTCTTGCAGCAAAGCCAGCAGTTATGCTTCTTACGACAGATGCGTTCCATGATGCATATGCAGTTGTAGGCTTTGTGGCTATGGCATTTTTCTTTCAAACACTATTTAGCTTATTAACACCAGGTCTTTATTTCAATAGGGAGGTACGATATGCCACTCTTCTACAGTTTTTGGCAGTATTGTTTTCTTTGCCAATTAACTATGTTCTAATCGCTAAAATGGGTGTAATTGGAGCTGCTATTGGGCTAGCTATTGGAAACTGTCTTATGGCAGTAATATTGTATTGTTGGAATGTTATAAATCGCAGTAGATATTTAATAATTTTGTATGAATGGAAAAGAATATTTTCATTCATTTTCTTTGCTTTCTGGGTCAATATTATTTATCTGCAATTGCCGGAGATAACAACCTTAGGCGAGGTAACTAAATCAATAGTAATTGTTATGTTGGCAATTTTCAGTATGTACTTTTTATTGAATAATAAAGAGAAACTATTCTTAATTAAAACGGTAACAAAAAAATGAATTCAGGCACAAATGACTGCTATAAAATACCAGCGCTAGCAATCGAGGATGGTATCCCTATATTCAGTCAAACTGACTTCTACATAGAAAACTATGACAAGATTTCATGTGACCACGTCTCCGCAATTACAAGTGATAGTGAAAATCCTTGGATAACAGAGAAGGTTTGGAATGAAATGGAAGTCGGAACACTTCAACTTGTACTCAAATACCTAGAAGGTAATAGTAATCAAAGAATTTTGGATGTTGGTGTTGGAATGGGGAGGCTTTTGGGGAAAATAAAAGAAGATTATCCTGGTCAGCTTGAACTATATGGTGTGGATATTTCCTCCCACTATTTACGTCTAGCTCATTCAAAAGGACTTAATGTTGCCATGGCAAAAATTGAAGATATGCCATATAAAAACGAATATTTTGACATGATTACATGCACAGATGTTCTTGAACATGTAGAAGACTTAAATTTATGTGTTCGAAAAATTATAGATTGTTTGAAACCTGGTGGGATTTTCATTGTAAGAGTACCCAATCGGGAAGATTTATCCTCATACTTGAATCCAGATTACCCTTACGATTTGGCTCATGTTAGGGGGTTTGATGAATATTCTCTTGAACTACTTTTCACGCGTATTTTTAGGCAAGAACTTCTAGAAAAGGCTCCTGGGTTATTAATTGTAAACTCAGCACTTATTAAGTATAAATTGCCGTTTAAGGGCTACCACTTTTTGGTGATCAACTGGTTGAGAATGTTAAAAAAAATGTCAAATAAGTGGCATGATTGGACGATAGAAAAACTTTATTATCCAACTGAAATAAATATGGTGCTAAGAAAACCCAAAGATGAATAGTTCCGTAAATGGTATTCTTTTAATTTACCACCATCATTTATCAGCAAATGCTCCTACTATTATGGAGCATGTAGAATCATTTGGACGCTATTCACAATTTAAAGTGTGGAATGTCAATACCGCATTTGGTTTTCCTTACGGACTAAAGAATCTGGAGTTTTCATCTATAGTTTTACATTATTCCCTATTTGGATCTTATCCATTTTCGTTGCCTGAAAAATTCTGGCAGTATGTTGAAAGTAGTAAACTGAGTGTAAAGATTGCATTTTTTCAGGATGAGTATCAGTACTGTAAGCAGCGTTTTGATTTGATAAATCGGCTCAGTATAGACTTGATTTATACGCTTCTTGAGCCGCAGTATTTTGATGAGGTTTATTACAGACATACGAATGTAAAGAGAGTGTTACCCACGTTAGCTGGATATGTTAGCAACAGTCTAATTGACAAAGCAACTCGCTTTTTCAGACCTTTCGAAGAACGTGAAGTTGATGTGGGATATCGAGCTAGACGACTCCCTTTTTATATGGGGCGAGGTGCACAGGAAAAGACCGACATTGCATCAGGGTTTGTTAAGCATTGCGTCAATCACCTTCTCCGACTTGATATAAAAACCGATGAGAGCAATCGTATTTACGGAGAAGATTGGTATTATTTTGTGGGTAATTGTAAATTTATGCTCGGTACAGAGGCAGGAGTGTCTTTATTTGATTTTGATGGGCAAATAAAGCAAGAGTGTAATGAGTTGACTCGTATGGATCCTGATATTGGTTTTAACGAATTAGAAAAACGTTTACTTTCTAAAATAGATGGGAATATAAACTATAGGATGATAAGCCCTCGTATCTTTGAAGCGGCGGTACTAGGCGCGGTCCCATTGTTATTCTCAGGGCATTACAATGGGCTTATTTCAGCTGGTTCAAATTATATTGAAATTGATAGAAACTTCTCAAATATAGAATGTGTTTTAAATCAACTCAAAGATAATAGTGTTATCAAAACAATTCTTCAAAACAATAAAAGTCTAGTTGAGAGTTATGAGGTGAGTTATGAAAATTTTATATCAAGTTTTGATGAAGAAATACTTGAGTATCTTTCATTACATAGATTACAAAAAAGATATGTTAATGAGGGTGAAGTAGATAAACTTCTGATGAAAGGGCAGCTGTTTCGTAAGTTAGTGGCGCTGTTGACATATATGCCAAAGACCCGCTTCCCTGGAAGGAATTTGATGAAGTCAATACTTCGTAAAAAAGCTTTGTAACATTGCGTCGGGACTTATGGAGTTGCTCAAAAATTCATAAGGGCAAAGGGAGTAGCGTTAAGCGAGTTATTATTTGCTCGGTCTATGACAAAGTATTATGCTAATTGGTGTTATCGTCACCATATGTCTTAAACCTAAAAAAATACTGTTAAATACCGTCAATAGTATTTACATATTTATTAAATTTAAGATAAGCCGAAATGCCATTATGAATGTGTAAAACATGTAACCACTGTTGCAATAATTTCGCTGATATGGTTGATTGAATAAAGCAACTATTTGTTCCCATATTTTGCCACGAATATGGTATGCTAATAAAATCAATAATTTTTTATAATTATAAATAATTGATATTAGTGGTTTATTTCTGTTAAAACTCGTTAGAAAAGCCACAAGACTTATTACAAAAATAAAATTAAGATCATACATGAATTTAAAGTTTTATTTATTTGGTGATTCTATTTGTTTCGGACAATTAGTTAGCCATCATTTGACATGGATTTCGAGTCTTTCGGAGGGTTTGAATAATCTGTCGAAACATTCTTCTGTATTGATTCAAAATGCGAGTATAAATGGAAATACTACTAGACTTGCATTAGAGCGAATGTCTTACGATGTAACCTCTCATAGTCCAGATTTTCTGTTAGTTCAATTTGGGATGAATGATTGTAATTATTGGCAATCTGATTTTACTGTCCCAAGAGTAAGCGAGCGAGCATTTGAAGCAAATCTTGTTGAAATAGTTGAGCGTGCTTTTCTGTGTGGTATCAGTCAAATATTCTTGTGTACTAACCATCCGAGCTTGAAAGGTGAGTTCTCACATTTCCCAACAAAAAGTCATTCCGAGAGTAACAAAAGATATAACGATATAATACGCAGGACTGCTGCGCTTTTACAGCAAGAAAATGAATCAGTCATACTTCTAGATAATGAATCTTATTGGTATGAAATAATGGAGTCTAATCCTCAAATTAGACTGGAAAAACTCTTGTTGCCAGATGGTATTCATCTAAGTGAAACTGGCCATCGTATCTATAGTGAGTATTCAGGAGTCATAATTTCTGATGCTGTTAAAAAGTTACTACTATGAAATATGTCTTTATGGGGGCTGGGCCGATTGCGAAAAAGTGTCTTGAGCAATATTTAAACCCCGAAAATGAGGCGAAATTACCAGTTGCGATTATTGCAGATAAAGATAACTTATCGATATTCAAATCATCATCTCCTACGATTAAACTTATTGAAATCAATTCGACTGACAAAAAAGAAGATGCTATAAAGATAATTTTTGAAAATTTTAGACCTGAGTTTATAGTTTCAGTTCAGTATCCTTGGATTCTCCCATCATCCATTTTAAGTCTAGTGCCAAATGGTGCGTTTAATATACATAATGCAAAGCTTCCAGATTATCGGGGCCATAATGCTTTAAGCTATGAAATCCTCAATGGCGATAAAAGTCATATTTCGACACTACATCTTATGGAACCGATAGTGGATAGAGGAAATATGGTGAAGTCAGAAGAGATAGATATTAATGAAGATGACACCGCATTTTCGTTGTGGAAAAGATCTATTGATTCGTGTGTTTCGTTGTTCCACTGGCTCGTTATTCTGAAGAATTATAAAAATGTAAAAAGTCTTCAAAAACCAATCATCGGCGAGGGTAAGTATTATAGAAAACATGATATTCACGCTGCAAAAATATTGCCGAAAGATGCAGATCAGGAAACCCTGATAAGGTATGCTCGTGCATTTCATTTTCCGCCACATGAGCCTGCATATGTTTTGAAGGGTAATAAGAAAATTCACTGTGTGCCAGATTGGTCTTAATTATAATTAAAACGGAAAAGAGATAACAATTATGTGCGGAATAGCAGGGCAAGTTTCCCTCAATAATCAGTCTGTCCCGAGGCTTAGTAGTGGCCTCAGGGCGATGTCCCGTCTCATCGCTCATCGTGGGCCAGATGGGCTGGGCCAGTGGCAAAGTGACAGTGGACAGGTAGGTTTAGTGCATCGCCGCTTGTCGATCATCGACTTATCAGAATCCGCTGCCCAACCTATGCAGGCGGTCAATGGTACTGTGCTTACCTACAACGGTGAAATTTATAATTATCCTGAGTTGCGTAGCGCACTAAAGCACTACTGGACCTTTCGCACCCACTCAGATACTGAATGTATCCTAGCCGCTTATGATCGCTATGGAGATGCTTGCCTTGACCATTTGCGTGGTATGTTCGCTTTTTCCCTGTGGGATCAAAAGCGCAAGCGGTTGTTTTGTGCCCGAGATCGCTTTGGTATTAAGCCATTTTACTATGCAGTAGTAGAAGGGGTGGTTTATTTCGCCTCTGAAGCCAAGGCACTATTGCCTTTTTTGCCCAGCATCAACACCAATGACGCAGCTTTGGCAGAATACCTTACTTTTCAATATACGATTGGCGAAAAGACACTTTTTGAGGGCATCCACCAATTACTTCCAGGCCATGCCTTGGCGGTAGAAAATGGCCAAGTACGCGTCTGGCGCTATTGGGATGTGAATTATCAGATCGACTACGATCACAGCCCGAGCTACTTCCACAATCGCCTGCGTGAGTTGTTGGAAGAATCGATTGACTTACACAGGCGTAGTGATGTGTCAGTAGGCAGTCATGTGTCGGGCGGTATTGATTCCAGTCTAATATATAGGATGGCCCAAGATGCCGAATCGAGCTCGCTTTTAGGTTTTCATGGTCGTTTTACCGATTATCCTGGTTATGACGAAAGCGCTTATGCCTACGCCGCTGCCAAGAATACTGGCGGTCAACTCCATTGTATTGATATTGGTGCGGAAGATTTTCGAAATAATATAGAGAAAGTGATTTACCACTTAGATTTTCCTGTGGCAGGACCTGGTGCATTTGCACAATATATGGTGTCAAATCTTGCTTCTGAGCATGTAAAGGTTGTTCTAGGTGGACAAGGTGGCGATGAGATATTTGGTGGTTATGCCCGATATATGGTGGCCTACTTTGAACAATGTATTAAAGCCGCTATTGATGGTAACTATGGCGATGGAAATTATGTGGTGACCATGGAATCAATCATACCCAATCTAGGACTGCTGCGGGAATATAAACCACTGATGAAGCAATTTTGGAGTGCTGGCCTTTTCGAGTCGATGGATAAGCGTTATTTTCGGTTAGTGGATCGTTCTAATGATATGCAGAAAGAAATCGATTGGATTGCCCTTGATAGCGCTCAAGTTTTTAAAGATTTCTCCACGATATTTAATAATTCGTTAAATGTGAAGAAAGAAGCTTATTTCGACAAGATGACCCACTTTGATTTCAAGTGTCTATTGCCAGCATTGTTGCATGTAGAGGACCGTATGAGTATGGCTCATGGCCTAGAAAGTAGGGTACCTTTCATGGACCATCCTTTAGTTGAATTTGCAGCAACCGTCCCTGCTAATATGAAATTCAAGGGTGGTAATATGAAGCATCTTTTGAAACAGGTGTTTGCCCAGAAACTTCCCAATGAAATCATCAGTCGTCGCGACAAGATGGGTTTTCCTGTCCCACTTAAGGAATGGTTCGAGCACGATTTGAAAGACTTGGCGGCGGACACTTTTAGCACTATGGCAGCTAAGCATCGGCCTTATATTAACTCTAAGGCGTTGCTCAGTAACTTTGGTCAAGAAGCTAGATTTTCCCGCAAGACTTGGGGGCTCTTGAGTATGGAACTATGGTACCAACAGTTTCATGACAAAGCGGCGGAATGGAAAAGACTGGCAAAGACTGGCAAGTGAAAACTTCACTATAAGACTGTGACTAAGAATCGCTGGGGAGAAGTAGCACTCTATATTAGTTTGTTCAGTTTGGAGCTTTTTTTTATTGAACCAGGGATAAAAAATCAACAAACACTCAACTTGCCTGTATAATGATATAAAAAATTCACAACAGCGAGTCAAGCTGGAACAATTTCCTAGAGATTTTCACTTGCGGAAATAGACCCCAATTGAGAGATTCCATCTATCGGCCTAAAATGTAATTGATCAGGAATTATGAATACAAACTTTTTTGCAATAACTAATTAACTCTATAGGAGCCTAACCAAATTATGAAAACACTTATTACCGGGGGTCTAGGTCAAATCGGCTCACATATCACTGAAATGATGCTGGAGCGCGGCGATGAAGTGCTAGTGATTGATAATCTTGCAACCGGCCGTCGCGAACATCTTGCAGCCCATCCTCGACTTCAAGTGGTGATCGATACTATTGCAGATCGCGATTTAATGAATAGCTTAGTAGATAAATTCAGACCTGATGCTGTGGTTCACGCAGCTTGCTCCTACAAGGACCCAGACGATTGGTATAATGATACCCTCACTAACTGTGTTGGTGGTTCCAATATTATTGATGCTGCCAAACAGTTTGGTGTAAAACGTTTTATCTATTTTCAGACTGCGTTGTGCTATGGCTTAAAACCACAGGAGCAACCCATCACACTTAACCATCCTCGTAAACCTGAGGGTAGCAGTTACGCGATCTCTAAAACTGCTAATGAGTTATATCTAGAGCTATCTGGTATTAATTTTGTTACTTTTCGTTTGGCTAATGTTGTTGGACCTAGAAATGTGGCGGGGCCCTTACCCATTTTCTTCCAGCGGTTAAAAGATGGGAAACAGTGTTTTGTTACTAAGTCACGGCGTGATTTTGTTTTTGTAAAAGACTTGGCTAGAACTGTCTTGCAAGCTTGCGATGGCGTAGGAGACGGGGCTTATCATTTTTCATCTGGTACTGATGTAGCGATTACCGAACTTTATGATGCAGTCCTAAAGGCCATGGATTTACCGGATTATCCAGCACCAGATTTGCGGGAGCTAGGCCCTGATGATGTGGCCTCAATTTTGCTGGATCCGTCACGTACATTTGCTGATTTTGGTCCTATTGAATTCACACCCATTGAAGAAACTGTTAGAACTGCAATTCATTATTATCGTGAACACGGTACATTAGGGGAGTACACTCATTTGCGTGTCGAAGAAAAAACGTCATGAACCAGATGCGGATACTTATTACAGGTGGGGCTGGTTGTCTAGGTTCAAACCTAATTGAGCGATATTTCCCACAGGGACATTCAATCTGTGTGATTGACAACTTTGCCACCGGTAAACCGGAGGTGCTACCTCCTCAAACAGGTTTAACGGTAGTAGAGGGCTCTATTAGCGATAGCAATCTGGTTAACAAAACCTTTGCAGATTTTCAGCCTACTCATGTAATCCATAGTGCAGCGGCCTATAAAGATCCGTTAGATTGGGTAGAAGATGTGGCTACCAATGTGCTGGGAACCGTTCATATAGCTAAGGCTGCTGCTGAACACAATGTTGCACGGTTTGTCAACTTTCAAACTGCACTATGTTATGGGCGTCCCAGTTTATTACCCATCGCTGTGGGACAACCAACAGCACCATTTACTAGTTATGGTATTTCGAAAACGGCTGGTGAATCCTATTTGCTCGAATCTGGGTTGCCTGTTGTCTCTTTGCGCTTAGCCAATATTTGCGGGCCACGCTTGGCTATTGGGCCAATTCCAACTTTTTATAAGCGCCTCAAGGAAGGAAAAAACTGTTTCTGTAGTGATACCACACGTGATTTTTTGGATATGAGTGATTTTTTTACCTTGATGGATCAGGTGTTGCAACTTAATGCACCAACAGGTGTGTTTAATGTCTCCACCGGAGAAGGCCATAACATTCATGATGTCTTTCTTGCTGTTGCGAGCTACCTCGGTATTACTCCGCCTAGTGTACCTGTGGTACCGCCTGAGGCAGATGATGTACCCAAGGTAATATTGGATCCGACGGCAACCGAGCTATCCTTCTCTTGGCGTGCGCAAGTTAGTTTTGAAGAGACTATCGCCAATCAACTGCGTTGGTATGATCAGTATGGCATTACAGATATTTTTAGTCATTTGACAGGTCCATCGTGAGATACTTGATTCAATTCACTGTTAAGGTCATCCTATCAAATTATGCAAGAACTTAATTTAAATCACACTAAAATTCTAATTGTTGGTGGTGCCGGTTTTGTTGGCAGTAATCTTTGTAACTATATTCTCGATATTTGCAATCCAAAAGAAATCTTGATCGTCGATAATTTACTATCATCGGATATCTGTAATGTGCCGAGTGACCCTAGAGTGCGCTTTGTGTTTGGATCTATAGCCGACGATAAAATCTTGCATGCCTTGCCGGAAGATTTGGATTTGGTGTTTCATTTGGCCTGCTACCATGGCAATCAGTCATCCATTGCCGACCCCCTAGCAGATCATGAAAATAATACTCTTACCACCCTGAAACTTTTTGACCATCTTAAAAATTTCAAGGGCCTGAAGAAGGTAGTCTATGCGGCTGCCGGCTGTGCTGTTGCTGAAAAAACTTTCGGCGATGCAACCCCGACCTTGGAAGATGCACCAGTGTCTTTGTTTCACGACAGTCCATATTCTATATCTAAGCTGATTGGTGAGATGTATGGCAACTATTACTTTGAACGCTATGGCTTGCCGTTTGTAAAGGCACGGTTTCAAAATGTCTATGGTCCACGCGAGATTCTTGGAGCAGGCCGCTGGCGAGGAACGCCTCACACCGTATGGCGCAATGTGACTCCCACTTTTATCTGGAAATCAATACAAGGCGAGGCATTACCACTTGATAATGGTGGCAATGCGTCACGTGATTTTATTTTCGTTGAAGATATGGCCAAGGGGTTAGTGGCTTGCTCCATGAAAGGCAATCCGGGCGAAGCCTATAACCTCGCATCCGGAGTAGAGACAACCATCGCGGACTTAGCCTATATGATTAATCAATTTACAGGAAACCTCACAGAGGTGGATCTTAAGCCTGCACGTGACTGGGATCGTTCTGGAAAGCGCTTTGGTTCTGTCGAAAAGTCACGGAATAAATTACAGTTCGAAGCGATAATACCTATTCAGGAAGGAATAAAGCGTACAGTGGAGTGGACAATAGTTAATAGAGAACGCATCAAGCACATCATTGCCAATCATGATATTCATATGCGTTAATCCGTATTCAAATTATTTGAATTCTTAACATAGGAGCATCATCAAAATAATGTCGCGTCTTAACATTCTGATTTTGCATCGTATGGGAGACCCAATATCTTATAGAGAGTCGATTTATGCTCTTGAATACATGATCCCTGAATGTAGTGCTGATATTAACTGTGTCGTGCACGATGCGGATCTTACACTTCCCGAATATCTAAAAGAGGTGGAATATCATCTGATTGTGCTTGGGCCTACTTTTCTTTGTAGTCGCTATCATCCGAGGTCACTTAAAAAAATCCTGCGCGACTATGACTTCATCCGAAAATCAAATGCCTGTAAAGTAGCTTTACCGCAGGATGACTATGACTGTTCCAGTTTGCTTGACGATTGGATGGTGCGGTGGAGGGTGGATCGCCTCTATACTGTATGCCCAGAGTTTTGGGAGGCGCTTTACCCCAACTATCAGAAATTTGGTGAAATAAAACTTGGTTATACTGGATATATTTCCGATGCCTGGTTGAAAATGTGGAAAGATCCTAAACCACATTGCGCGCGTACGATAGATATTTCTTATCGGGCCTCAAGACTATCGGCTAATTTTGGCAGTCTAGGGGTGCTAAAGTCCGAAATCGCAAGTAAGTTTGTGAATGCTTTGGCAGATAGTAACCTCAGGTTAAATATATCAACAGATCCAAAAGATATGATCCCTGGGAAAAAATGGCATGAATTTATGGAAGATTCACGATTTTGTTTAACTACAGCTTCTGGCAGCAGTTTACTCGATAGGCGAGGAGAATTTAGGAAGTCAGTGGAAATTTTTTTGTTACAGAACCCTGGTGCAGATTTTGATAAAACGGCATTGCACTGCTTTCCTGGTCTGGATAATGAGTATGTTTTCACCGCGATATCACCTAGGAATATTGAAGCTGCATTGGCCGAAACAGTCCAGATTGCTACGCCAGGTAGCTACTCTAATTTGATGCATCCATTTGAGCACTTTATTCCGCTAAATGAAAATTGTTCAAACATCAACGATATTTTAGCCATGGTTGCTGACGAAGCACTTGTTGATAAAATCAAGTTCAAATGTAAAGAGGCGATACTAGCTGAACCGCGCTTAAGACGAACAGTTATCGTAAACGAGATTCTGCAGTATGCAGAGTCGGTGGTATCAAAACGTAATATTTTTGGAACGGATCAGCCCAAAGTAAAAAAGCTATTTAACCGTTACCAGCAGGAAATAGGTAGTATATCGAAATATTTCTGGTGGAAATCGCGAATTTCACGTACTCTTTTTAGCCAATTGGGTGGTAAATATCTCAAACGTTGAATTTCTGGCACTAAGATATATATTTATTATTCATAAATTATATTAAGTAAGTTTTAAATTCTTATCAGCAGCTCAAGTCTTCATGTGGAAATTTCAAATAATGTCAACTTCAAAAAAGAGAGTATTGATTTTATCGTTTACCGATCATTATACTGACCCCAGGGTATTTCGACAAACTGAAGCCTTGCATAACGATTTTCATGTTACTACAGCGGGAACATCTATAGGAACACACCAAAAGACGAAACATATTCAGTTAACAAAAAATAGGCATACTTTTGTTGAAAAAATGTTAATTGCGATCAAATTAAAAGCCTGCTTCTATGAGAGTGCATATTGGGGACAGCAGGCAATAAAAATTGCCTTAGAGAAGTTGGACGCCGTTGAAGTGGATGCCATAGTTGCTAATGACTTAGAAACATTACCATTGGCGCATAAATTAGCACAGGATAAAAAGATAAAGATATATTTTGACGCACATGAATATTCGCCGAAAGAATTCGATGGTAATTTTATGTTTGATTATTTTCTTACTGCTTACTATCACTACTTGTGTAAAACGTATTTGCCTTATGTAGATGCTATGACGTCAGTTTGCCAAGGAATAGCGGATGAATATAAAAAAGTATTTGGCGTGAACTGTAGTGTCTTAACTAATACGCCAGAATATGCCGACTTAACGCCACAAGAAACAAATAGCGAGCACATTAAAATAATACATCATGGTGGCATAAACACCTCTCGAAAAATTGAAAATATGATTCAATTAGTAGGTGAGAAATTAGATAAGAAGTTTCAACTGGATTTAATGCTCGTCAATAATGCTTCTGATTCTATGAATTCACTACAAGCTTGGGTAGATAAATATCCCAATGTTCGTATTATTGCTCCAGTTCCAATGCGGGAAATATCCGAAGTAATAAATCAATACGATATTGGCTTGTATTTACTGCCACCAGGATCTTTTAACAATTTTTTTTCGTTACCAAATAAAATATTTGAGTTTATTCAGGGACGGCTGGCAATTGCTATTTGGCCATCGATAGAGATGAAAAAAATTGTAGACGACCATCAGCTTGGTCTCGTAGCTGATGACTTCACAATTGATGCTATGGCGGAAAAGCTTAATAATTTAACTATAGAAGATTTAAATAAATTTAAACAAAATAGCCACAAGGCGGCAAAGATATATAACGCTGAAAATAATGCCGAACAACTAAAATTAATTTTATCAAGACTTTGCCAATGAAAATAATCACTATCATAGGTGCCCGGCCGCAATTTATTAAAGCTGCAACTATATCTAGAATTATTAGCGCAAGGGCCGATATTGAGGAAATAATTATCCATACAGGACAGCATTATGACGCCAATATGTCGGAGATTTTTTTTACAGAATTAGAAATTCCTGAGCCTCACTATAACTTAGGTATAGGTGGTCAGTTACACGGACAGATGACAGGACGTCAACTTGAAGCTATTGAAAAAGTTTTAATAGATGAAAAAGCAGACTTGGTATTAGTTTATGGAGATACTAACTCAACTTTGGCGGGAGCATTAGCTGCCGTCAAATTAAAAATCCCCGTCGTTCATGTTGAAGCAGGGTTACGGTCATTTAAAAAAGAAATGCCTGAAGAGTTAAATAGAGTATTAACGGATCATATGGCTGAATTATTATTTGCTCCCACACAGACTGCTTTAGATAACCTTAGTGATGAAGGGCTTCAAGGGACGAAAGTTACGATGTCTGGCGACGTTATGTTTGATGCAGCTCTTTTTTACGCAAAAAAAGCAGAGGATAAAAAAGCGTTATTAGGCGAAATAGGAGTTAAGTCAAAATCCTATGTTCTAGTAACTATACATCGCGCTGAAAATACTGATGATGAGTATCGATTAAAATGGATAGTAGAACAAATAATCAAAGTAAGTAAAAAAATACAACTCGTTTTGCCGTTACATCCCCGAACTAGAAAAATGCTTGCTAATCATGGATTGTTAGAATCCGTTGAAGAGTCAGCATTAGTTATCGCCCCAGTTGGATACTTGGAAATGGTTTTGTTAGAAAAGTATGCCCGAATCATTGTGACTGACTCTGGCGGTGTACAAAAAGAAGCTTATTTTCATAATGTGCCTTGTATTACTTTGCGAAATGAAACTGAATGGATTGAGTTAATTAACAATGGTAGCAACAGACTGTGTCAGTTTTCAGAAGATAATTTATTTAACATGATTTTTATTGAGCATGACGAAATTAAAACAGATCAGAGTCTTTATGGGAAAGGTAATGCTGCAGAAATAATTGTAGATGAAATCTTCCGGTATACAATTTTTAAACAACAGCAAATGTAATCATGCAGTGATTATAATATTTTACGTATAAAAAATAATAATAGTAAATTAAATTTAATGAGAATTATGTAATGTGCGGACTATTTGGCTGGGTTGCACCCGAAGCACTAAATGAAAACCAGAGCAGACAGAGTATAGACGCATGCTTCAAAGTCATGCATGGAAGAGGCCCCGATGATAAAGGGTTATTGATTCATAGTAGGGCTAGAGGTTGGAGTACAGTTGATAATTTAAAGGGAGCTGATACCGTTTTAGGCCACTTACGTCTTTCAATTCTTGATTTATCACTAAGAGGCCATCAACCGATGAGCTCAGCTGATGGTCGCTATAGGATTGCCTATAACGGAGAGATCTATAATTTTAAGGAATTAAAAGTAGAGCTTGAACTTGAGGGACACGTTTTTAAATCAGACACTGATACAGAAGTTGTTTTGAAAGCACTGGCTCATTGGGGTCTGAGTGCCTTAACTCGCTTTGTGGGGATGTTTGCTATCGTATTGCACGATGATCTAGAAAAAAAGGTTTACCTTATTCGTGATTTCTTCGGGATAAAGCCCTTATTTTACGTGAAAAATGAATCTGGGATGTTTGGTTTCGCTTCGGAATTACCCGCCATTATCAATTTGCCAGAGGTGAAAAAGAAAGTTAATCCACAAAGACTGTATGATTATTTACTATTTGGAGACTATGATTCTTTATCAGAAACAATGATTGAAGGTGTAAAACAGGTTCTTCCAGGACATTATATGGTGATAGATTCTATAACCGCCAACATTATAGAAGAAACGCGCTATTGGAAGCCTGAACTGGGCGTAATTGAACAGCTCAGCTTTACAGATTCTGCTGAGAAATTAAGAATACAATTCCTTGATAGTGTTCGTTTACACCTCCGTAGTGACGTATCCCTAGGAGTTACCCTCTCCGGCGGTATTGATTCTTCATCGATTGCAGCTGCGGTTCGTCATTTAGAGCCAGATTTTAATTTAAAAACGTTCACTTATGTTGCTTCTGGAGACGCAACAAATGAGGAGGTGTGGGCCAATAGGATCATTAAGAATACCGGGGCTAAGTCATACAAAGTCTCAATAAATGCTGATGAAATGGCGCCTGATTTAGATGACCTTATAAAATTGCAGGGTGAACCTTTTGGAGGTACCTCAATCTATGCTCAATATCGAGTATCTAAGTTGATCAAGGAGGCTGGGGTAACCGTAACTTTAGATGGACAAGGCGGCGATGAATTGCTTGCTGGCTATTCTGGTTTTCCAGGTGCGCGTTTAAAGAGTCTCCTTGTTCAAGGTAAAGTACTTCAAGCATGGTCTTTTTTTAATGCAACCAGTGAATGGCCGGATCGAAATAAAATGATGGTATTTAAACGCTTAGTTAGTGCGTTAACCCCAAAACAGTTATACCCACTTTTTTGGACAATAGGCCAAGGCTCAAGAATGCCTAATTGGCTTAGTTCAGAATGGTTTGAAGGGCAAAGTGTTAAGTTAAATGTACCAAGAGTAGAAGATATTTATAAAGGCTCAAGGTATGTTCATAGAGCATTAGCGAACCAGCTAACTCAAAAAGGTTTACCTGCTTTATTACGACACGGTGATAGAAATTCAATGCATTTTTCAGTGGAAAGTAGAGTACCGTTTCTGACTAAAGATATGGCTGAATTTGTATTAAATATACCAGAGGAATATTTAATAGCGGATGATGGAACAACAAAAGCTGTTTTTAAAGAAGCGATGCGAGGAATAGTTCCAGATCAAATTCTAGATAGAAAGGATAAAGTTGGATTTGAGTCACCCGAGAGAGAATGGCTAGAGCAACTAGGTCCATGGGTTGAGGAAACATTAGCTGAGGCATCAGATATTCCAGTTTTTAATCAAGAAAAGTTACGACAAACATGGAATGAAATTAAGCTTGGAAAAAAAGAGTTCAATTGGCAAGTCTGGCGTTGGCTAAATTTTATTCGGTGGGTGAAGCTGTTTGAAATAGAGTTTTCCTAATATATTTTTCACTGTAAGGGGGGGAGGTTGAGAGTTAATAAACCTATATTAGTTTTGTATATCCATCATAGCGGTTATTTTTATGGCGCCTCTCGAAGTTTATTAGAGATGATTGAAGCTTTTCCTGATAAAGAGGTTAAACCCTTTTTGTTAACACAAACTGGTCGAGTTGGAGAGATATTTGGCGAGCGAGGTATCGATGTAATTGAAACAGTTGAGATCCCTCAGTTTGATCACACAGGCTATGGCCACTTCAGCTCTTTTAGATGGTTGACTTTATTAAGGGAAATATTTTATTTTCCATTTACGGTGTCAGCTATAATTAGAGCAAGGCTCAAATGGAAAAATATTGAAATTATTCATATCAACGAAGTTGCTAATATTCTTTCTATTATTTTAGTAAAATTATTTTTTAAATGTCCCATATACATACATGTTCGATCTGTGCAGCAAAATGAAGGCTGTTTTTATAGAAAAAAGCGCAAAAGCTTATTTAATGCGATAAATTATTTCTATATGTATCCACAACAGATAAAAAGAATGGGGTTTAATGCGTATACGTTGGCTTAGGCTAAATTTGATATCAAGCTTAACTCAAAAAAAATGTTAGATGTTCATAAAGAAAATCTTAAGATATGAATTAATTTGTCAGGACTTAAAAATTAATGCGAATTCTTGTGGTTACACAATATTTTTGGCCAGAATCTTTTATTATCAACCAATTAGTGACAACATTGGCTGAAAAAGGGCATCATCTTCTCGTATTAACTGGAAAACCAAATTATCCCAAAGGTGAGGTCTATACAGGTTATCAAAAGCATGAGGTACAGTATGAGACGATGGGTGATATACAGATAATACGGGTACCATTAAGGCCAAGAAAATCTGCTAACGCTATAGCACTCATATTGAATTATTTCTCCTTTATTTGGTCAGGTTTAATACGTTTTCCATTCTTAGTTAAGAATAAAGAATTTGATGTGATTTTAGTTTTTGCACCCTCACCAATTACATCTGCTATTCCAGCTATTCTACTTAAGTATCTAAAGAGAGCTCACTTAACAATATGGGTACAGGATTTATGGCCAGAAAGTCTCTCTGCAACGGGGTTTATTAAAAATAAGTTTGTATTAAAATCAGTTGGTTTTTTAGTCAAATTTATTTATGCAGCTGCTGACACCTTATTAGTTCAATCGAAAGCATTTATTAAACCAGTGAGCACTTTATCCAGTAAAGATAAAATAGTTTATTTCCCAAATACCATGAATAATATTGAGGAAGTGAAGTATGAATCAAGTAATCTATTGCCACAATATCTAGAAGAGTATTTGGATAACTATTTTTCCTTAGTATTTGCTGGCAATGTAGGAAAAGCCCAGTCAATAGAAACTTTAATCGGTGCAGCCCAGCAATTGATTGACTTTCCTAAGATTCGAATAATAGTCGTGGGATCAGGAAGTATGCTGGAATGGGCAAAGAGTGAAGTTCAGAATCGTGCTTTAAAAAATATAGTCTTTACAGGCAGTTTTCCAATAGAAGTGATGCCACCTCTTTTTGCTAAAGCAAAAGCACTATTAGTGACACTCAATAGTTCCGAAATATTTACTTATACAATCCCGAGTAAAGTCCAAGCATATATGAATGCAGGACGTCCTATTATTGCAAGTGTTAATGGCGAAGCAGCGAGGGTAATACTGGAAGCTAAAGCGGGTTTAACATGTCCAGCAGAGGATCATCGGGCTTTAGCGGCAAAGATAATTCAGTTTTTTAATATGTCGAAATGTGAGCGGGATACTATTGCTGGTAACAGCAAAAGATACTTTCTTGAAAATTATGAGATGCAAAAACAGTGTGAAAAATTAATTGAAATTTTACAACAAAAAACTGAACTTAAGAGATAGGCATAAAAATGAAAGTACTTATTTTGGGAGGAACAGGAATGCTAGGTAATGCTTTATTTAGAGTCCTTTCGAAAGAATCTAGTCATCAGGTTTGGGCAACCTTGCGTGACCCAGAATTGTTAGTTCATTTTAATCAGCTAGAGAAAAGCCAGTTAATCAGTAATGTTGATGTTTTAGATATAAGGCGCCTAGAAGAGGTATTAGATATGATGCAACCTGATGTTATTGTCAACTGCGTTGGTTTGATCAAGCAAATGGATAAGACTAACGATTTACTAACAGTTCTGCCTATAAATGCATTATTTCCTCACCAGTTAGCAAAACTTTGTCTAAAAATAGGTAGTAGGTTGATACATATCAGTACAGATTGCGTTTTTAGTGGCCGCAAAGGAATGTATCGAGAAGAGGATCAGTCAGATGCCGAGGATTTATATGGTAAGTCCAAGTATATAGGAGAATTGCGAGATACAGTTGGTGCTCTAACGTTACGTACCTCTATTATTGGTCACGAACTAAATAGTAACAACTCCTTAGTGAATTGGTTTTTATCACAGCACGGCACAGTGAAGGGCTATGAAAAAGCAGTTTTTTCTGGCTTTCCAGCTGTTGAGCTGGCAAATATTATCAGGGACTATGTCATTCCACGAACAGATTTACAGGGCTTGTTTCATGTATCGTCAAACCCTATTGATAAATATTCGCTATTGAGTCTGATTGCGGATACTTATCATAAAGATATAAATATCATCAAAGATGATAGATTAGTAATTGATCGATCTTTGAATTCTGATAAATTCAGAAAAGCTACTGATTATGAGTCACCAAATTGGCCTACATTAGTCAACAATATGTATCTGAAAAGTAGAGAATAAAATAACAAGGTGTCTAAAATGAGTGTTGAGCTATTAACTAAGTTAATAATTTTATTTCTAGATTATTGTTTTATTTGTATATCTGGCCGAAGATAAATTGAGAATTTGACTAAAAAAAATACACCTGGGCGCGTTAAAAATACGGAGTTGGAGTTTGGTTAATGTTTGTATAACTGCTAACTATTGTTGCTAGCGATTATGTTATTTAGTTAGATTTGCTGGCATCTATCAAGATGAGATGTTCGCTTAATAAATAAGATAAAGTTCTCTTTTATCTCACTAATTATTTTGCTTAGCTTTCCAGTATAAAGGGAATTAATAGAGGTCAAAGTGGTTAAAATAGCTGATGATGATACTCTTACTTTATTTATGTTAGAAAAGTAGACACTTTTGATTGCGACTAGAGGGGTTACTTGGTGTGTTATGTAGTAATGGATTGTTACTAGTAGCTAATATGGTTTGTATGTTTAGTAAATATTAAAAATCATACAACAAATAGAGGATACCCATTGAAAATTATTTTTATTACACATTATTTTCCTCCCTTAAACTCCTCAGGAGCAAGAAGGCTGAATGCCTTTGCTAAATATTTGAATATCTCTGGTGATGAAATTACCGTTATTACAACAAAAAAGACTACCCGAGATGGGTTATTAACCGAACCGATCCCAAGTTATTTACGACTAATTGAGATTAACAATATTGGGCGTGTAACCACTTCGCCATTATTTGATAAGCCTGAACAACTAAATATGTTTGGACTCGGAAACCGATCAAAACTTGGATATGCCTTACAAAAAGCAAAACGGTTCATGATGAATTGGATGGGCCAGATCCTAGATCATCGGATATTATTTGCATTTCAATTTGCATCACCCTTTGTAGATAAACAGGTGAAAAATGCATTAAAGGAGGCAGATCTAGTGCTTTCATCTTGTCCTCCATGGCCAATACATTTAGCGGGACGTTTTGTGAAGTTGCTTTATAAAAAGCCGTGGATAAGACTATCGAGATCAATTTAG
>Ga0209634_1000947_pt1 | contig 21908 bp, 21 predicted proteins | sample LinPmetageLP40_FD_184043 | JGI IMG/M metagenome (GOLD analysis project Ga0209634, IMG submission 184043) | Marine viral communities from the Pacific Ocean - LP-40 (SPAdes) (version 2) | ecosystem: Environmental > Aquatic > Marine > Oceanic | place: Pacific Ocean | collected 2010-08-26 | reverse complement strand
ATCGGCCAGCCGCGACCAGTCGAAGCACGGTTCGATGTCGAGCCTGTGCGAAAGCAGGTGCGCGGCTTCGGGATAGGCCCCCCACAGCGGCGCGCGGTCAAAGCCGGGCGTGGCTGCGACTGCATCGAAAGCATGCTGGAATTCCATGCGGGACATGGGGTGTACCATGGCACGCAAGCGTTAAGACCGCCTTGACCCGGCCCCGTGCAGGTCTAAAGCGGCGCGCATCGCGACGGTGCATAGCTGCATGGCCGCGATTGCAGGCAGTGCGCAGAGCCCGCTAGCCTGCCCTTGCGGGATGACCCCGCGCATTCATGGGCCCCGGCCCGGGGGCGGTACTCCGCCCGACAGAAACGAAAAGATACGATGAAAATCCACGAACTTATAACCGAAACCGAACCGCTGGCGGAACTGTGCGAGCGGCTGGGCCAACACGAATTCGTGTGCGTCGACACCGAATTCATGCGCGAGAACACCTTCTGGCCCGAACTCTGCCTCGTGCAGATCGGCAATGGTGAAGAAGCCGCTGCGATCGACCCGCTCGCACCCGGGATCGACCTGGCCCCGCTGTGGGACCTGCTGTGCGACAATGACGACGTGCTCAAGGTCTTCCATGCAGGCGGACAGGACGTCGAGATCGTCTACAATTTCACCGGCAAGACGCCGCAGCCGATCTTCGACACGCAGATCGCGATGATGGCGATCAGCCAGTCCGAACAGATCGGCTATGCCAATCTGGTCGAAAGCTGGCTGGGACTGACGATCGACAAAGGTGCACGCTTTACCGACTGGAGCCGCCGCCCGCTCACCGATCGGCAGATCGAATATGCGATCGGCGACGTGACGCATCTGGCGGACATCTTCCCGCGGATCCTCAAGAAGCTGATCAAGACCGGCCGCGGCGCATGGCTCGATGCCGAGATGGAGAAGCTGGCCGATCCGCAGAATTATGCCAACGATGCCGATCTCGCCTGGAAACGGATCCGATCGTCCGGCCGCAATCCCGCGGTTCTCGGCCGCCTGAAGGCGCTCGCCGCCTGGCGCGAGAGCGAAGCACAGCACAAGAACATCCCGCGCGGCCGGATCATGCGCGACGAAACGCTGGCCGATATCGCCAGCCATCCGCCCAAGCAGCAACCCGATCTCGTCAAGGTGCGCGGCTTGTCGAATGCGTGGAAAGACAACGATATCGGCAAGCGCCTGATGAAAGTGCTCGAAAAGGCCGAACCGCTGCCCAAGGACGAAATGCCCGACAAACCCAAACGCGGTGCGCCGCTGGGCAAGGAAGGCGCACTCGTCGCCGACCTCTTGAAGCTGCTGCTCAAGATCCGTGCCCGCGAGATCGACGTCGCCTCGCGGCTGCTGACCCGCGCCGACGAAATGGAAGCGCTGGCCGCAGGCGCGCGCGACCTGAGCATCCTCAAGGGCTGGCGCTACGACGTGTTCGGCAAGGACGCGCTCGAACTGGTCGAAGGCCGCCTCGCCTTCGCCGTCAAGGACGGGCGGCTGCTGATGACCCATGTCGATGAACTGCACGCCGGCATGGTCGAAGCCCAGGCCGCCGAATAGCAGCCGGGCAGGAACCGAACGGCCATGTCGACCTATCTCCCCACGATCAAGCAGCTGCAGTATCTCGTGGCGCTGCACGAACACGGCCATTTCGGCCGCGCTGCCGAGGCGAGCTTTGTTTCGCAATCCACCCTATCGGCAGGCATCCGCGAGCTCGAATCGCTGCTCGGCGTGACCTTGGTCGAACGCAGCCGCCGCGTGGTGCGGTTCACACCGCTCGGCAATACGGTGGTCGAGAAAGCGCACCGCCTGCTGCGCGAGGCGGAAGAGCTGTCCGACCTCGTCCTCGCCGCCGGCAAGCCGCTGTCGGGCGAGCTGCGGATGAGCGTCATACCGACGATCGCGCCCTTCCTGCTGCCGCGGATCCTGCCCCGCCTGCGCGAGGAACGCCCCCAGCTGAAGCTGTTCCTGCGCGAGGAAACGACCGACCATGCACTGGAATCGCTGCATCACGGCCGCGCCGACTGCGTGCTGATGGCGCTGCCCTTCGCCACCGGCGATGTCGCCAAGGCGACGATCCGCGAAGATGCGCTGTATGTCGCTTTTCCCAAGGACGATCCGCGCGATCCGCCCGCCGTCATTCCCGCCAGCATGATCGACCAGGGGCGGCTGCTGCTGCTCGAGGATGGGCATTGCCTCAAGGAACATGCGCTGGCGGCCTGCAACCGGCCCGAATTGCGCGCCAGCGCGACAATGATCGGGACCAGCCTGCACACGATGGTCCAGATGGTCGACAATGGCCTCGGCCTGACGATGCTGCCCGAAATGGCTATCGAAGCGGGCATCCTTCACGGCACCGATGTCGTGGCGCGCCCGCTCAAGGGCGACAACACCAGCCGCGAGATCGCGCTGATCTGGCGCACGAATTCGCCGCGCGAAGAGGAATTCAAGCTGCTGGCGGAAGAGCTGCGCGCAGGCTGATTTCGCCTGAGCCGCTGATGCCGAGCCGGCGCAAAGGCCTTCTCGCGCGCGTCAGTCCATGTGCTTGAGGCCGACGCGCAGATAATCCCAGCCGGTAATGACCGTCAGGATCGCCGCGCCCCACAGCGTCACCAGGCCGACCAGATGCGGGATATTGTGCAGCACCCCGCCCGCTGCGAAGTTCCATCCGGGCAGGCCCTGGCCGAGGATGAGTGAGCCCAGCGAGACCATCTGCAGCGTGGTCTTCCACTTGGCGAGCTTGCTCACCGGCACCGAGACCTGCAGCGGCCCGAGAAATTCGCGCAGGCCCGACACGGCGATTTCGCGCATCAATATGACCAGCCCGGCAACCACATGCATGTCGCCGACATAGGGTCCGCGGAGCACGCCTTGCGCCGCCAGCACCAGGATGACCGCCGCCACCATGATCTTGTCCGCGATTGGATCGAGAAAGATGCCGAGCTTGGACACCGTGCCGCTGGTCCGCGCGAGATAGCCGTCGAAATAGTCGGTGATCCCCATCAGGCAGTAGAGCCCGAAGGCGAACAGGTAGCCCGCCGCCCAGCCCGGCCACCAGAGGAAATAGGCCAGCAGCGGAATCGCGAAAATGCGCGACAACGTCAGGATGTTGGGCAGCGTCAGCATGATGCCCGACTGCCTAGCGATATTCGGCCCATCGCAAAAGCCGCTCAATTCCCTTGTCCGCCATCACGATAGCTCTAGACTCGCGCGGGAGAATGGGTTTCGCCCGGGGGGTCATGCTAACATCCACGCATCTGCTACGGCGCAGGCGATTCCTGCCGCTGTTCGTCACGCAGCTGTTCAACGCGTTCAACGACAATCTCTACAAGACCACGATGGTCCTGTTCGTGGTGTACGCGGTCTACAATGACGAAAGCACCGAAGCTGCCTTCAGCGGGCTGGCATCGGGGCTGTTCATCCTGCCGTTCTTCCTGCTGTCCGCACTGGCCGGACAGCTTGCCGACATGCGCGACAAGGCGCGGATCATCCGCACCGTCAAGCTGTGCGAAATCGGCCTGATGACAATCGGCGCGGCAGGGCTCTACATGGCCTGGCAAGGCATATTGGTCCAATCGGTCGCCATCCCGCTGCTGCTGCTGGCGCTGTTCCTGACCGGGGTGCAATCGACCTTCCTCGGCCCGATCAAATACGCCATCCTACCCCAACACCTGAAACAGGACGAGGTCCTGGCCGGGACCGGGCTGGTCGAAGCCGGCACCTATATCGCGATCCTCGCCGGGACGATCCTGGCGGGGCCGCTCGCGGTCGAGCACACCGGCTGGGCTGCGATCGGGATCATCGTGATTGCCTGTATCGGCTATCTGGTCAGCCGGCAGGTGCCCGCTGCCCCGCCCATGGGCGAGGTCGAGAAACTCGACTGGCACATTCTGCGCGCCTCGGTGAAACTGGTGCGCGACACGATGCACAACGCCGAAGTCTATTACGCCATCCTGGCGATCAGCTTCTTCTGGACGATCGGCGCGGTCCTGTTCATCCAGTTCCCGCCGCTGGCCAAGAACACCATCATGGCCAGCCCCGAAGTCGCCAGCCTGTTCCTCGTCGTTTTCTCCATCGGCGTGGCGATCGGGTCGGTGGCCATCAACGCGCTGCTGAAAGGTCGCGTCTCGGCGCGCTATTCGCCGGTTTCGGTGATCGTCATGGGCGCATTCGTGGTCGCTTTCTATGTCGTGGCGAAGCTGTGGGAAGCAGACCAGCCGCAAAGCCTGCTCGGCGTGGGCGCGTTCCTCGCCTGGCCGATGGCGACCGTGCTGCTCGGCTGCCTGCTGGGGATCGCGATTGCGGGCGGAATGTTCGTCGTCCCGCTTTACGCCTTTCTCACCACCCGTGTCGCGCCGCACAAGGCTTCGCGCACGATTGCCGCGAACAATATCGTCAATTCGGGCGCAATGGTGGCCGGATCGCTGGTCGCCATGGCGATGAGCGCAATCGGCATTCCGATCACCGAACAGGTGCTGCTGTGCGCGGCGATGTGCCTGGTGTCCGCCTGGCTCGGCAAGCGGCTGGTTGCCGCCGAGAACGAGGCCGCCGACCTCGCCGCGGCAATGCGCACCTAGACGATAAAGGCGAGCACGGCGGCGAGCGTGGCGAAATAGGTCGAGGCGGCACCGCGGACGTCCTGCGCGGTCAGGCGCCAGTCGACCGGGGCAACGGGAGCGATATCGGCGAATGCGCAGCGGCGCTGCGGTAGGCTGGCGCGGAACCAGTGGCGGCGGGACTCGGTCGAGAGGACTAGGGAGCGTCGCATAGGAAACAGTTAACGAATTCTTAAGGATGTTGTCTCCTGCTCCGGCGCGGTTGTCCCCCGCTGGTACGCCTCATTCCATGTCCGGCATTGCGCGGCGCCCTCGCGCGGCGCGATTGCACGCCGCGACCAGCCGGGCTAACCGCTGCAGCATGCAAGCGCCCGATACGCCCGCCGCCGCCAAACTCCTCGTCGATTGCCTGGCCGAGCAGGGGTGCGACCGCATCTTCACCGTTCCCGGCGAAAGCTTTCTCCAGGTCCTCGACGGCCTTGGTCGGCAGGACGCCATCGACGTGGTGACGTGCCGTCAGGAAGGCGGGGTCAGTTTCATGGCCTGCGCCGATGGCGCGATGACGGGGCGCCCGGGGGTGGCCTTCGTCACCCGCGGACCTGGCGCCACCAATGCGAGCATCGGCGTCCATGTCGCGCAGCAGGATTCGCAGCCGATGATCCTGTTCGTCGGCGATGTCGACAGCGAGATGCGCGACCGCGAAGGCTTCCAGGAAGTCGATTTCGCTGCCTTCTTCGGCCCGATTGCCAAGTGGGCCGCGCGGATCGATTCCGCCGATCGCATCCCCGAATATGTCGCGCGGGCCTATGCCACCGCGATCTCGGGACGCCCCGGCCCGGTGGTACTGGCCCTACCCGAGGACATGCTCGGCCGCGAGACCGCCGCGACCCCACGCGCACGGGTGGAACGCCCCGCGCAGGCCCCCTGCCCCGATGCCATGCAGGCGATGATGGCGCTGATCGGCGACGCCGCCGCCCCGCTCGCGGTAATCGGCGGCGCAGGCTGGAATGCGCGGGCACGCGCGCATTTCCAGGTGTTCGCCGAACGGCTCGGTCTGCCGGTTGCAACCGCCTTCCGCCGCCAGGATGCAATCTCACCTTCAAGTAAGGTTTATGCCGGCAATCTGGGCTATGGTCCCAATCCCAGGCTGGTCGAGCGCGTCAAACAGGCCGACCTGATCCTGGCGATCGGCGCGCGGCTGGGCGAGGCGACGACCGATGGCTATACCGTCCCGTCCCCGACCGCGCCCGACAGGCGGCTGGTCCATGTCCATCCTGATGCAGACGAACTCAACCGCGTCTATCCCGCCGACCTCGCGATTTGCGCCAGCATGGACGAATTCGCCGAAAGCGCCGCGCTGTGGGATGATGGCGCGGTCGTCGATTTCGACGCCGGGGCCGAAGCGCATCGCGAGTGGGAGGAATGGGCCACCGCGCATCCCAATGGCCACAGGCTCGACTTGGGCCAGGCCGTGCAGTTCATGCGCGATACGCTGCCTGCCGACACCATCATCTGCAACGGCGCCGGCAATTTTGCCGGCTGGTGGCACCGCTACTGGCGCTATGAAGGCTTCCCCACCCAGTTGGCCCCGACCTGCGGGGCGATGGGCTATGGCGTGCCCGCGGCGGTCGCTGCCGCGCTGCGCCACCCCGACCGCACGGTGGTCGCCGTGGCGGGCGATGGCGATTTCCTGATGAACGGACAGGAACTGGCCACTGCCGCCCAGCATGGGGCGCAGATGATCGTCATCGTGGTCGACAATTCCGCTTACGGGACGATCCGCATGCACCAGGAACGCGAGTTTCCGGGCGAGGACCGGATCAGTGCGACCCGGCTTGCCAATCCCGACTTCGCCGCGCTGGCGGAGGCCTATGGCGCATGGTCGGCGCGCGCTGCCACCACCGACGAGTTCAAGGACGCGCTCGTCGCCGCGCAGGGGCGCAGCGGTTTGCGCCTGATCCACTGCACGATCGATATCGAGCAATTGGCTGCCAGCGGCGCCAGCGTGAGCGGTTTGCGCGGGCGCTAGGCGGCGAAGCGGGTCAGATCCCCGCCATGGCGCAGATCACCGACCATTCGTCAGGCTTGATCTCCGCCACCGACAGGCGTGACAGCTTGACGAGTTCGCAATCGGCCAACTTTGGTTCGGCCTTGATCTGCTTGAGCGTCACAGGATGCGGCAGCTTGGTCTTCGGCTTGACCTTGACCGCGGCCCATTTGCCTTCGGGGTCGGTGGGATCCATGATCCCGGCCACGCTGACTTCGCAGATGCCGACGATCTCGAGCCCTTCGCGCGAGTGGTAGAAGAACACCTGGTCGCCCACTTCCATCGCCGCGAGGTTGTTCTTGGCCCGGTGGTTGCGCACGCCGTCCCAGGTCCCCTCCTCTTCTGCGACGAGATCGTCCCAGCTGTATTTGAAGGGTTCCGATTTCATCAGCCAGTAACGCATCGCGTAACCATCTCCATCTACTCATTCGCGTGCCTGCGCCGTTAGCCGCTGCAGCGAGAGCTGACCACCCTGCGCAGCGCCGGGTCCCCGCCTTGCGCGGTTAACCTGTTTTTAGGCGGCGCGCCTTAAGCAAGCGGAACTCAGCCAAGCCAGGGGGCGGGATTGACCGCGAACAAGACCACGACCAAGGACGCCCGATCCCCGCGAAAGGGCGTGCAGACGCGCCGCCGCGACCATGATGTCGTGACGCTGGGGATCGCTTTTGCGGCGATCATCCTGTTCGTGGGCACGGCCGGCGTGGTGCTGCCCAACCTGATCGAGGCATGGACGGGCGACAACCCCTCGCCAGATTCGGCGCTGACCAATGCCCTCCTGCTCAACATTGCGCTGATCCTGCTCGGCTGGCATCGCTACAAGGCGCTCACCGAGGAACTCAATTCGCGCCGCGAATCCGAGGAAGAGGCCCGCCGCCTCGCCGATATCGACCACCTCACCGGATGTCAGAACCGCCGAAGTTTCACCACTGCGCTGGGCGATCTGCTGCACGATCTGGAACGCCGCGAGGAAGCGCTGGCGGCGATCGCGGTGGATCTCGACAATTTCAAGCAGGTCAACGACCTCCACGGCCACCAGGCAGGCGACGAAGTGCTGCGCGTCACCGCCGGACGGATCCAGCGCCTGCTGCCCGAAGGCGGCATTCTGGCCCGGCTCGGCGGCGATGAATTCGTCTGCGTCGTCCCCTATCACCCGCAGGTGCCCGACCGGGTCGACCAACTGGCAACGCGGATGGTCGAGAACGTCGCGCGGCCGGTCGAATATGGCGACATGCCGGTGGATGTGACGATGTCGATCGGGATCGCCTCGAGCACGCAGATGGACAATGTGCGCGACGGGACCGCTGCCGCCCAGACGCTGATGCACAAGGCAGACATCGCCATGTATCACGCCAAGAAGCAGGGCAAGAACCGCTTCTACTGGTTCGAACCGCAGATGGAAAACGAACTGCGCTTCCGCAACGAACTGGAAGCGGGCATCCGGCGCGGCATCGTGAACGGCGAATTCCTGCCCTATTACGAACAGCAGATCGATCTCGACAGCGGCAAGCTGGTCGGCTTCGAAATGCTCGCCCGGTGGGAATCCCCCGAAATGGGCGTGGTCGGACCCGATATCTTCATCCCCATCGCCGAGGAAATCGGCGTGATCGGCGAAATGAGCGAGGCGTTGATCACGCGCGCGTTCGAAGATGCCAAGAAATGGGATTCGGACCTCTCGCTTTCGGTCAATATCTCGCCGGTCCAGATGCGCGACCCCTGGTTCGCCCAGAAGCTGCTCAAGCTGCTGGTACGCCACAATTTCCCCGCCAACCGCTTGGACATCGAGATCACCGAGAGCTGCCTGCACGAAAACGTCGGCATGGTTCGGTCGATGATCTCGAGCCTGCGCAATCAGGGCGTGAAGATCAGCCTCGACGATTTCGGCACCGGCTATTCGAGCCTGTCGCAATTGCGCGCGCTGCCGTTCGACCGGATCAAGATTGACCGTGCGTTCATTTCCGAACTCAAGCAGGAAGAGCACGGGGCCAAGCTCGTCGATGCGATCCTGACGATGAGCGACGGGCTGAACCTGCCGGTCACCGCCGAGGGGATCGAGAACGAAGTCGTGCTCGAAACGCTCAAGCGGATGGGCAAGATGAAGGGCCAAGGCTATCATTATGGTCGTCCCGAACCCGCCGCCAAGGTGCTCGAACGGCTCGACCAGCAGAACCTGCTGGCCAAGGACCGGCTCGACAATGTGACCGAAGTCGACTTCACCGCGCAGGAGCATCGCCCCGGCGGCGGCAAACGCGCCGGCTGATCCGCACTGGACGCTCTGCGGGCGAATGCATAGATGCGCTGCACAATGCGCGTCGATTTCGTAAAAATGCATGGCTTGGGCAACGACTTCGTCGTGCTCGATGCGCGTGCGCAGGCCTTGCCGCCGCTTGGCGAGGGCATGGCGAGCGCGTTGGCCGACCGCTGCAGCGGCATCGGCTGCGACCAGCTGATCCTGCTCGAACCCAGCGGCGCTGCCGATTTCCGCATGCGGATCTTCAACGCCGACGGCAGCGAAGTGGGCGCCTGCGGCAATGCCAGCCGCGCGGTCGCCCTGCTTCATGGCAAGCCTGCTCGGGTCGAAACGGGCGGCGGCATAATTGCGGTCGAACCGCGCGGCGACGGGGCCAGCGTCGACATGGGCGAACCGCGCTTCGACTGGCAGGATATTCCGTTGGCCTATGGCATGGACACCGCGCTGATGCCGGTAAGCTGGGAGGGCCTGGACCAGCCGGGTGCAGTCAATGTCGGAAACCCGCATGTCATCTTTTTCGTCGCGGATTGCGATGCCGTGCCGCTCGACCGGATTGGCCCCGAGATCGAAACAGATCCGCTGTTTCCCGAGCGCGTGAACGTCAACGTCGCGAGCGTGACCGACCGTGGGCACATCCGGCTGCGCGTGTGGGAACGCGGCGCCGGCCTTACCCGGGCCTGCGGCACCGGCGCCTGCGCCACCGCGGTCCATGCCATGCGCCGCGGCCTTGTCGAACGCGAGGTGGCCGTGGCCCTGCCCGGCGGAACGCTGACGATCGCCTGGGGCGAGGACAACCGGATCCGCATGACCGGACCCGCGACCGAGGCCTATCGCGGCAGCTTCGAATGGGGCGATTTCGCGTGAGCGGCACGCAGGTCATCACGCTGGGTTGCCGGCTCAACCTGTCCGAAAGCGAACAGATCCGCGCGATGCTGGCACGCGAGGACGATCTCGTCGTGGTCAACAGCTGCGCCGTAACGAGCGAAGCGGTGCGCCAGACGCGCCAGGCGATCCGCCGCGCCCGCCGCGCCAATCCCGATGCGCGCCTGCTGGTGACCGGCTGCGCGGGCGATATCGAGCGCGACCAGCTGTCCGCAATGCCCGAAGTCGACGGTTTCGTCGCCAATACGCAAAAGCTCGATCCGCGCGCGTGGAACGCCCCGGCCAACGTACCGCCCACCCCGCAGGACCGCACGCGCGCCTTCATCGCCGTCCAGAACGGCTGCGACCATGCCTGCACCTTCTGCGTCATTCCGCAGGGACGCGGGCCGAGCCGCTCGCTGACCATCGGGCAAGTGCTGGGCGAGGTCGAACGCCATCTCGATCACGGTGCAGCCGAAGTGGTGCTGACCGGTGTCGACGTGACGTCCTGGGGGCATGACCTGCCCGACACTCCGCCGCTGGGCGCGCTGGTCGAGGCGGTACTGCGCCGCTTCCCGCAGCTCGAGCGGCTGCGCATGTCCTCGCTCGACGGGATCGAGATCGATCCGCTGCTGTTCGAGCTGTTCGCCGGCGAGCCGAGACTGATGCCGCACCTGCACCTGTCGCTGCAGCACGGGCACGACCTCATCCTCAAGCGCATGAAGCGCCGCCATTCGCGCGCCGACGCGATCGATCTGGTTACCCGGCTGGCAGCGCGGCGCCCCGACCTTGCCGTCGGCGCCGATCTGATCGCGGGCTTTCCGACCGAAACCGAAGAGCACCACGCGGCCAATCTGGCGATCATCCGCGAACTGCGGATCGTCCACGCGCATGTCTTCCCCTATTCGCCCCGCCCGGACACGCCAGCCGCGCGCATGCCGCAGGTCGATCGCGCCACGATCAAGCGGCGCGCTGCCGATCTGCGCGATACCGCGCGCACGACACGCGACGCGTGGCTATCCACGCTCGTCGAAAAGCCGCATGCGGTCCTCGCCGAACGCGATGGTACCGGCTACACCCCGCATTTCGCACGCGTCGCGCTGCCCGGCACGGTACCCGCGGGCACGATCACCACGGTGACGCCGTCCAAGCATGAGAATGGCCTTCTAGAATGACCGAGAAGCAGAGCTGGAGCGACCGGCTGTTCGGCGGGTTTCGCAAGACCTCCGAGAAACTGACCAGCAATCTGACCGAAGTGGTCGGCACGGCAAAACTCGACGATGCCACGCTCGACGACGTCGAGGACGCGCTGATCCTGTCGGACCTCGGACCGGCCGCGGCTGCACGAATTCGTGCGAAACTATCCGAAAAGCGGTTCGGGCTGGAGATTACCGAGCAGGAACTGAAGGAAGCGGTCGCCGAAGAAATCGCCGCAATCCTGCGGCCGGTGGCCAAACCGCTCGAGATCACCGCCTTTCCGCGCCCGCAGGTGCTGCTGGTGATCGGCGTCAACGGCAGCGGCAAGACCACGACGATCGCCAAGCTGGCACACCTGTTCCAGGAAGACGATTACGCCGTCATGCTGGCGGCCGGCGATACGTTCCGCGCGGCGGCCATCGGCCAGCTGGCGACGTGGGCCGACCGTGTCGGCGTGCCGCTGGTGCGCGGACCCGAAGGCGGCGATCCTGCCTCGATCGTGTTCGACGCGGTGAAGAAGGCGACCGAAGCCGGCACCGACGCACTGATCGTCGACACCGCCGGACGGCTGCAGAACAAGCGCGAGCTGATGGACGAACTTGCGAAGATCCGCAAAGTCCTCGGCCGGCTCAACCCCGAGGCCCCGCATGACGTGGTGCTCGTCCTCGATGCGACCAACGGCCAGAACGCACTGTCCCAGATCGATGTGTTCAAGGAAGTTGCCGGGGTCACCGGTCTCGTGATGACGAAGCTCGACGGAACCGCGCGCGGCGGCGTGCTGGTCCAGGCGGCCGAACAATACGGCCTGCCCATCCACGCGATCGGCGTGGGCGAGAAAATCGACGACTTGCGGCCCTTCGATCCCGATCTGGTGGCGCGCGTGATTGCAGGAGTAGCCTGATGACCGAGAGTGCCAAACCCAAGCCAAAGACCGGCTGGCTCAACATCCTCGTCGATTATGGGCCGCTCCTCGTCTTCCTTGGCGTGTACAAGTTCTACCAGCCGCCCGAGACCTCGACCTTCGGGGAAATCGCGGCGGTTATCTACGGGACGATCGCCTTCATGATCGCGGCGGTCGCCGCGCTGGTCTTCAGCAAATTCAAATTCGGTCATGTCAGCCCGATGCTGATCCTCTCGACGGCACTGATCGTGGGGTTCGGCGGGCTGACCATCTGGCTGCAGGATGAAAAGTTCATCCAGATCAAGCCGACCGCGATCTACCTCTTGTTCGGCGTGCTGCTGATCGGCGGCTGGCTGCGCGGCAAGGCGTTACTCCAGATCCTGCTCGAGGCAGCTTTCGAAGGATTGAGCCGCGAGGGATGGCTCAAGCTGTCGCGCAATTGGGGCGTGTTCTTCGTGTTCATGGCGGGCCTGAACGAAGTCCTGCGGCTGCAGCTGGACTTCGAAAGCTGGCTGTGGGCGAAGCTGTGGGTGTTCATGCCGCTCAGCTTCCTCTTCACCTTCAGCCAGATCCCCATGCTGCTCAAGCACGGACTGGCGATCGAAGACCGCGACGAAGTGGTCAAGGACGAGCCGCCTACGGCTTAGGCCAGGAAAAACCTCAACCCAAATCGAAGTTCGGGTTCGGTCCCCTGCTGACCCGGCTTTCTCCCAGTTTTCTAGCCCGACCACGGTGAGCCTGCTGGCAATACCCAGCGGGTGGTCAATGCCGCACCCGGGGGGCGCTGCCCCCGCATCCTGCAATCAGATTTCCACCTGGCTGCCCAGTTCGACCACGCGGTTGGTGGGCAGACGGAAGAAGTCCATCGCAGTCGCGGCGTTGCGCAGCATCCAGGCGAAGATCTTCTCGCGCCAGATCGGCATGCCGGGCTTGTCGCTGGCGAGCAGCGTCTGGCGGCTCAGGAAGAAGCTGGTGTGCATCATGTCGAACTCGCCGCCACAGCGCTCCATCTCCTTCAACCCCTGCGGAACATTGGTTTCCTGCATGAAGCCGTAATGCAGCACCGCACGGTAGAAACCATCGCCCAGATCGTGGATCTCACACCGCTTGTCGCTGTCGACATAGGGACTGTCGGCAATCAGCACGGTGAGGATCACCACGCGTTCGTGCAGCACCTTGTTGTGCTTGATATTGTGCAGCAATGCGCTCGGCACGCCCGCGGTCTGGCTGGCCATGAAGATCGCAGTGCCCGGCACGCGGGTTGCCGAATTCTTCGCGCTCTTGGCGAAAATCTCGATCGGCAGCGCGGTTTCGCTCATCCGGTCGCGCATCAATTTGCGCCCGCGCGCCCAGGTCGTGAGCAGCGTGAATGCCACGAGACCGACCACCAGCGGGAACCAGCCGCCATCGGGGACCTTGGCCAGATTGGCCGCGAAATAGGCGCCATCGACGATCAGGAAGAAGGCCACCACCGGCAATGCGATGAACCATTTCCATTTCCACACCCCGACGAACAGCACGCCCATCAGCAGCGTATCGATCGTCACCGCGCCGGTCACCGCGATGCCATAGGCTGCCGCGAGGTTCGACGAAGTCTGGAAGGTCAGCACCAGGATGATCACCGCGACCATCAGCGCCCAGTTGACCACCGGAATGTAGATCTGGCCCGCCTCGGTTTCGCTGGTGTGGCGGATCGACAGGCGCGGCATGAAGCCCAGCTGCATGGCCTGGTGGGTAATGCTGAAGGCGCCCGAGATCACCGCCTGGCTGGCGATGAAGGTCGCCACGGTCGCCAGGATGACCAGCGGCAGGCGGAACTCTTCGCTGGCAAGCAGGAAGAAAGGGTTGCGCACCACTTCGGCGGCCTGTTCGGGCGGCAGGCCAGCGATCATAGCGCCCTGTCCGAAATAGTTGAGCAGCAGGCATGGCATCACGAAGCCGAACCACGACAGACGCATCGGTCCGCGACCGAAATGGCCCATATCCGAATAGAGCGCTTCGGACCCCGTCACTGCCAGCACCACGGCGCCAAGCGCGAAGAAGGCCACCGCACCGTCGGTGACGAAGAACATCACCGCGTAATAGGGGTTCAGCGCCCACAGGATATCGGGGTTCTGGATGATCTGGTTGAGGCCGAGCCCAGCGATGGTGATGAAATAGACGATCATCACCGGCGCGAAGAGTGCCCCCACCTTGGCCGTACCCCGGCTCTGCAGCAGGAACAGGAAGATAAGCAGGACCAAGGCGATCGGGATCACCAGCGGGTCGAGCCCCGGGTTGACCACGGTAAGCCCTTCGACCGCGGACAACACCGAAATCGCCGGCGTGATCATGCTGTCGCCGTAGAACAGCGAAGTCGCAAACACGCCGAGCAGGACGACCAGCCAGCCATAGCTCGACTTGCCGATATGGCGGCTGAGCAGTGCAACGAGCGCGAGGCTGCCGCCCTGCCCCTTGTTGTCCGCGCGCATCAAAATTGTGACATACTGGATCGAGACGACGATCAGCATCGACCAGAAAATCAGGCTGACGACGCCCAGGACGTGCAGCCGGTCGATCGCAATATTCGCTGCCCCGGCGAAGGTTTCGCGAAAGGCGTATAAAGGACTGGTGCCGATGTCGCCGAAGACCACGCCGACCGCGCCGACAGCCAGCGCCGTGCGCGAGCCGCTGTGGCGGTGGCCATGGCCGTCTTTCGACGGCACACCCTCGGGAACCGGGTCTTGCGCTAACGCAGTATCGTTCATGTGGGATCGGTTTCCGACAACATCGTGTCACTTGGCCTGTATGGCGAAGTTGCGGGCGTTAGCAGCATCGCTTCGCACCCGCAACAAGCCGTACAAGCGCTTGTTTAATCGGGACTTTGCACGGCGCCGCCTACCGGTCCGGCGGCAAGGATAGCTTCCAGCCTGTCGAGTCGGGCGGCCAGCGGGGCGCGCCACTCCGCCTGTTCGGGAGCCGATTGCAGCAATTCGCGCCACAGCTCCAGCGTCCGTCCGGGCTCGCCGCCGCGCAAAAAGGCGAGGCCGAGGAAATAGGTCGGTGCCGGATTGTCGGGTGCCACCGCCTCGGCCTGCGAATAGGCGTAAAGCGCCGCGGCTGTCAGCTGGCCATCTGCATGTTCGACCAAGGCATTGCCCAGCGCCAGCCAGGCTTCGCTGTCAGCGGGGTTTTCCGCGACGGCGTTGCGCAGGAAATTCGCCGCCTGTTCGTGCTGGCCGCGCCGGGTGAAAGCATCGGCGGTGACCACGAAGCGCGAGGGGAGCCTGCCTTCGGGATAGAATTCGCGCCGCGCCACGACCATCATTTCACCCGTCTGCGCGGTCTCGTCGACCACCGGGTCGGCAGGCGCGCCGGGCTGTCCCGGATTACCATGCATGGCATAGCCGGCGAGGCCGAACAGCAGCGCCGAACCGAACAGCATCCACAGCGCGCGGGGCAGCTTGAGCAAATAGACCGCGAGCGCGAAGACCAGCGCGGCAAGCGCGATGATGGGAAGCCAGCTCATGCGCGTTTCCGGAACCGGCGCAGCAGGATCGCCCCCGCCACCGCTATCAGCAGCAGCGGGATGGCGAACAGCGGCCAGGTCGTGGCGCTGACTGCCGGCTTATAGCTGACATAATCGCCATAGCGCTGGATCAGCCAGCTGCGGATCTCGTCGGGGCTCTCTCCCGCCGCCACCCGGATGCGCACCTGGTGGCGCATGTCGCCGGCCATCGGCGCGTCGCTGTCCGCGATCGATTGCGACTGGCACTTGAGGCAGCGCAAGGTCTCCATCAGCTCCTGCGCCGCCGCTTCCTGGGCGGGATCTTCGAGCTGGCGATAGGCGAAGGGCGCGGGCGGCATGGTTTGCTGCGCCGCCAGCGGCATGGCGAACGCGAGGCAGAAAGCGGCAAGTACGGGACGCGTCATCGGGCCTTCTCCAGCTCATCCAGCAGGATCGGCACGTCCCGTGCCCGGATATCGCCGATATGCTGGTAGCGGATGACGCCCTGCCCATCGATCACGAAGGTTTCAGGCACCCCCGAAGACCCGATCGCCAGCTGCACTTCGGACAGATCGTCGCGTCCGATATGGGTGTAGGGATTGCCATGCTGCGCGAGGAAGCCGGCAACATCCTCGGGGCGGTCGCGAATGGCGATGCCTACTATCTTCGCTCCTTGCTGCTCGAGGCTTTCGAGCTGCGGCGCCTCGGCGATGCAGGGCAGGCACCAGCTGGCCCAGATATTGAGCAGCCGCGGCTCACCATCGGCAAAGGTGCCGCTCGCGACCCCTTCCACGCCGTCAATCGCCGGCGGAAGGTCGAAATAAGGCAGCGGCTGGCCGACCATCCCGCTCTGGACGAAATCGTCCTTCGGCTGGGTAAGCTGATAGGCTGCCAGACCGACAAAGGCGGCAAAGGCGAAAAGCGGAACCCACAGACGCCAGCTCATGCCAGTGCCTCCCGGTCGGCGCGCCGTTCGGCGATGCGCGCGGCAAGGCGACGGTGGCGAAGGTCGGTCAGCACCCGGCCGATCAGCGCGAGCAATCCGCCCAGCGCGATCAGCAGGCCGCCGTACCAGATCAGCGTGACGAAGGGTTTCCACCACAGCCGCAGCTGCCAGCGACCGTCAGGCGACCGATCGCCGACCACGGCGTAGAGCTGGCCGTTCCAGCGTGTCGCCAGCGCGCTTTCGGTGGTCTGCTGCGGCGGAGCCCAGAAATTGCGCGACTGCGGTGTCAGCTCGCGCGCTTCGCCATCTCCATAGCGCGCGGAAAGACGGGCCTGGACCGCGGTCCAGTTCGGTCCGGCCACCGGTTCGACCCCTTCCAGGACGACGGTCCAAGGGCCCACGGTGGCGGTATCGCCCTGTTCGATCGCGGCGAGCCGTTCCTTGGTGAAGGCGCTTTCGCTGGCCATGCCGATCAGCGCGACCGCGATGCCGAAATGGGCGACGACCATGCCCCAGGTCGCCAGCGGTGTGCGTGCCAGGTTGCGCCCGCGCAACGGCAGCCAGCTGGCCACCGCCAGTCCGATCCCGAAAGCCAGTCCGAGCAGCGGCAGCAGACCGATTTCCGTCAGCAGGCTGGTCAGGACAAGCGCGGCCACCACCAGCGCCGCGGTCAGCGCCACTTCCTTGCCGATCCGGTCGATGCGATCCTCGCGCCAGCGCAGCAGCGGACCCACGGCCATCACCGCGAACATTGGAATGGCGAAGATCGCCCCCACCGGATTGAAATATGGCGGTCCCACCGACACGCGGACATCGAAGGCTTCGGTCAGCAGCGGGTACAGCGTGCCGAGCAGGACGATCGCCAGAATGGCACTGAGCATGACGTTGTTGAACACCAGCGCGCCCTCGCGGCTTGCCAGCGCAAACCGTTCGCCTTCGCTGATCGTGTTGGCGCGCAGGGCGAACAGCAGCAGCGCGCCGCCGATGAAGATGCCCAGCAAGATGAGGATGAACGTGCCGCGTTCGGGATCGACCGCGAAGGCATGGACGCTGGTCAGGATGCCCGACCGCACGAGGAAGGTCCCCACCATACTCATCGAGAAGGCCACCACGCCCAGCATGATCGTCCATGTCCGCAAGGCGTCGCGGCTGGCGAGGACGCTGGCCGAATGCAGCAGCGCAGTGGCTGCCAGCCATGGCATGAGCGAGGCGTTCTCGACCGGGTCCCAGAACCACCAGCCGCCCCAGCCAAGCTCGTAATAGGCCCAATAGCTGCCCGCGGTGATCCCGATCGTCAGCATGATCCAGGCGGCCAGCACCCAGGGCCGCATTGCGCGCGCGAAATCGGGAGTTACCTGCCGGGTCAGCAACGCACCCACCGCGAAGCTGAAAGCGACCGACAGGCCAACATAGCCGAGATAGAGCGTGGGCGGGTGGAAGGCGAGACCCATATCCTGCAGCAGGGGGTTGAGGCCCATTCCCTCTGCCGCGGGGACAGGCAGCCGCTCGAAGGGGTTCGAACTGAGCAGCAGAAAGGCATAGAAGCCGAGCGAGACAACGCCCTGCGCCGCGAGCGTTGCGTTCATCGTCCGCTCGGGCAGGCGCCGTTCGACCAGTGCGATCAGCGCCCCCGCCAGGCCCATCACCATGACCCACAGCAGCATCGAACCTTCGTGATTGCCCCAGGTGCCCGATAATTTGAACACCAGCGGCTTCAGCGAGTGCGAATTCGATGCCACCAGCTTGACCGACAGATCGGTGATGGCGAACAGCCAGACGAGCATGGCGAAGGAGAAGGTTACCAGCACGCCCTGGACGATCGCCGCGGGGCGGATCAGCGCGGCCAGTTCGCTCGCATTACCGGCGCGCAGAGCCAGGAAACCAGCGATCATCTGGAGCGCGGCAAGCGCGGCGGCAAGCCACAGGGCCGCAAGACCAAGCTCGGCGATCATTCGAGACCTACCGTGGTTTCTTCGGCCACTTCGGCAGCGCGGTGCTGCTCCATTTCCTGCAGCTCGCGCGGGACGTAGTTCTCGTCGTGCTTGGCCAGCAAATTATCCGCGATAAAGGTCCCGCCGGGACCGAGCCGCCCCTCCGCAACCACACCCGAACCCTCGACGAACAGATCGGGCGCAATACCGCTGAACCGGACAGGAACGCGCGCACCATCGTTGCCCGTTACCGCGAATGTTAGCGTGACGCCGTCCGCCGCAGTCTGCAACGACCCCTCTTCGACCATGCCGCCGAGTCGCACCGCCTGGCCGGGTTCGGGCGGGTTTTCGAGCATCTGTTCGGGCAGGTAGAAATAGCTTGCCTGATTGCGCAGCGCATAAGCCGCCAGCAGTCCCGCCCCGATCAGCGCAACCAGCGCCAGGACGACAAGCACGAGCCGCTGGTGTTTGGGTTTCATCGCGCTCATTTCCTGCGGCTTTCATCACGGCGCTTCTCGGCGCGTTGCATATCGAACCAGGCCCAGGCGACCATGCCGAGCGTGCCGATGACACCCACCGCATAGGCCGCGACGACGAAGTCCCACTGGTCGAGCGCTTCACGCATCACACAGCCTCGATCGCACGGCGGCGCAAGCGTGCTTCCGCCTGGATATCGGCGAGCAAGGCGCGCATCCGGGCCAGCACGACACCGCCGAACAGCAGCGAAAAGCCGATCACCGCGACCAGCAGGGGAATGAGGAATTCGGCATCGATCGCGCTCTTGCCAACGGTGATGCTGGGTGGCTGGTGCAGCGAATTCCACCATACCACGCTGCGGTTGATGATCGGGATATTGATTGCGCCCAGGAGGCCGAACAGCGCGGGAATGCGCGGTGACAGCCCTTCGCGCTGCGCGGCCTGCGCCAACGCGATATAGGCGGCATAGAGGAAAGCGAGCACCAGCATGCTGGTCAGCCGTCCGTCCCACACCCACCAGGTGCCCCAGGTCGGACGTCCCCAGATCGAACCGGTGGCCAGGCAGATGATCGTGAAGGCGAGGCCCGGAAGCGCCGCGGCGCGTGCCGCCAGCGCGGCCAGTGGATGACGCCAGACGAGAAACGCGAGACTGGACAATGCAATCGCCATCCAGCCCCCCATTCCCAGCCACGCGGCAGGAACGTGCAGGAACAGTATGCGGACCGTTTCGCCCATCAACCGATCGGGCGGTACCTGGAACAGGCCCCAATACAGCGCCGCAGCACTCGTCAGGAGGCCGCCGACCAGCAGCGCCGGCGTAAGCCAGGCTGCAAGCGACAGGAACCGTTTGGGATTGGCGAAGCCATGCATTGAAATTTACCGTCCGGCACCGCTTTGGCAGCGCTCATCAGGCGTCGCAAGACCGCAGTTCAACGACCGATCAGTTCCTGCGCCATGCGGTCGGCAACCTGGTCGGGCGATACGCCGGTTTCGTCGCTCTGCCGCCAGATCTGCTCGAGCCGACCGGGGATCAGCGCGATACGCTTGCGCACTTCGTTGATGTCGCAAGGGGCATTGTCGCGGCGGCACAGATATTCGAGCGTTACCGAGATGATCCCGCCCGCGTTGATGACGTAATCGGGAGCGTAGAGAATACCGCGTTGCGCCAGCATCGGCCCGTGTTCGGGCCGCTTGAGCTGGTTGTTCGCGCCGCCGGCCACGATCTGGCAATCGAGCCGCGCGATTCCTTCGTCGTCGAGCACCGCGCCCAGCGCATTGGGGCTGAAGACATCGCAGGCGATCGACATCACCGCATCGGGAGCCGCGGTTTCGGCGCCGAGTTCGGCGGCCAATGCAGCCGCGCGGTCTTCGTGGATGTCGGACAGCGTCAGCCGGGCTCCATCCTTGGCCAGCAGCCGCGCGACCCCGCCGCCAACGCTGCCGGTGCCCTGCACCGCGACATGGACGCCAGCGACGCTATCCTTCCCCAGCTTGTGCTTGACCGCGGCCTTGATGCCCAGAAAGATGCCCAGCGCGGTAAACGGGCCCGGGTCACCCCCGGCAGCGCCCTCGCCTTCAACCGGAAGCCCCGAAACATGCTGGGTGCGCTGCGCGACGGCGGCCATGTCGGCTTCCGAGATGCCGACGTCTTCGGCCGTGACGTAGCGCCCGCCAAGCGCATCGACGGCATCGGCGAAGGCCGCGAGCAGTTCGGGAGACTTGGTATTGTCCTTGTCCGCCAGGATGACGGCCTTGCCGCCGCCCATGGGCAGTCCGGCCATGGCGTTCTTGTAGCTCATGCCGCGCGACAGCCGCAGCGCATCGCGCATCGCATCGGCGGGATCGGCATAGTGCCAAAAGCGCGTGCCCCCGGCACCGGGGCCGAGATGCGTTGAATGCAGCGCGATAATCGCGGTCAGCCCGCTCTTGGCATCGCGCACCACATGAACCAGTTCATGGTCATCGAAATCCGCTTCGGTCCAGAAAGCCGTCATGCGTGCGCGCCCCATATGCTTAGGTGGACGGCTGGAAAACGGGCAAAATGGGGCGATCGACGGGGTTCGAACCCGCGACCTCCGGTACCACAAACCGGCGCTCTAACCAACTGAGCTACGATCGCCATATGCCCCCGGAACCGCCCGGGAAGGGGGCCTGATACGCATGCGGGTAACAGCGTCAAGCCGCCCTGCGCAACGGCGCGTGCCTGTTGCACAATGAAGTGCATATGGGAAGCGAAAATCGCAAGCCAGCGTCATACACGCAATTTTCTTTCGCGGTTGTGGTCGGGTCTTCGCGCGCTATCGTGTTCCCCATGATCCGACCGGGCGAATCTTCAGCCGATACCCTGTTGAACCACCGCGGCATTCAGCGCGTGCCGAGCGATCGGATCGAGCTGTTCCAGTTGCGCGAGTTCATTGACGGCGACTTGCGAACCGAGCTGATCCGCCTGATCGAACAGGACCGCCGTCCTTCGACGCTCGCCGATGCCGGCGAAGACCGGTATTTCCGGACCAGCGAAACCTGTGACCTCGACGCCGGCGAACCCTGTGTGCGGGCGCTCGAGGACAAACTCGCCGCACTCAACGGCATCGATCCGGCGTATGGCGAACCGCTTCAGGGCCAGCGTTACGACGTCGGGCAGGAATTCAAGCCGCATTGCGACTATTTCAATCGCGGCGGAACGGACTGGGATAAATACTGTTCGGTCGCGGGGCAGCGCACCTGGACGTTCATGATCTATCTGAATGATGTCGAGGCAGGCGGTGCAACGCGGTTCAGGATCATCGGTAAGACCTTCCAGCCCGAAGCGGGAAAGCTGCTATGCTGGAACAACCGCCGCCCTGACGGGACCGAAAACCCGGCCACGCTGCATCACGGCATGAAAGTCCGCAAAGGGCGCAAATACGTGATCACCAAATGGTACCGCGAGAAGCCCTGGTGCTGGTAAGCGAGCCCCGCGCAGACTGTGGCGCAAACGCAAAAGGGCGGCCCCGCGGGACCGCCCTTGCATAAGCCTTGTGGCTCGCTGCGCTCAGTTCTTCTTGAGCGACAGACCGCCGAAGCGCTTGTTGAAAGCTGCGACGCGGCCGCCTTCCTGAAGCTGCTTGGTGCCACCGGTCCAGGCCGGGTGGCTGGTCGGATCGATTTCGAGCGCCAGCGTATCGCCTTCGCTGCCCCAGGTGGAGCGCGTCTGGAATTCGGTACCATCGGTCATCTTGACCGTGATCATGTGGTAATCGGGGTGACCT
>Ga0209634_1000945_pt1 | contig 21932 bp, 24 predicted proteins | sample LinPmetageLP40_FD_184043 | JGI IMG/M metagenome (GOLD analysis project Ga0209634, IMG submission 184043) | Marine viral communities from the Pacific Ocean - LP-40 (SPAdes) (version 2) | ecosystem: Environmental > Aquatic > Marine > Oceanic | place: Pacific Ocean | collected 2010-08-26 | reverse complement strand
AAAGAAACTTTAACTTGTAGATTAATCGACAGGCCTTTAAGACCATTATTTCCAGATAATTTTTATAATGAAATACAAGTTGTAGCGACAGTCATGTCGTCAGACAGTGAAATTGATTCTGATATTCCAGCTATCATTGGTGCGTCAGCAGCATTAGCTATATCAGGTATTCCTTTTCATGGACCAATAGGTGCAACTCGTGTTGGTTATCTTGATGATAAATTTGTTATAAATCCTTCAAAAACACAAATGGAAACTAGTCAGCTTGATCTAGTTGTTGCTGGAAGTGACTCAGCTGTATTAATGGTTGAATCAGAAGCGAAAGAGCTTCCAGAAAAAGTGATGCTTGATGCTGTTTTAGAAGGCCATAAAGCTATGCAACCAGTGATTAAATTAATTAATGATTTAGCAAAAGAAGCTGCTAAAGATCCATGGGATTGGACAGCTCCTGAGGTTGATAAAGAATTAGTTAAGAAAATTGAGAAGATTGCAGCGAAAGATCTTGAAAATGCTTTTGCAATTAAATCTAAAGGTGAACGATCAGAAAAAATTAGCCAATCACGAGAAAAAGTATTAAGTGAGTTAGTTACAGAGAATACAAATACTAGCCAGCTTAATCAAATTAAAGATGAATTTCATAATCTTGAGGCTAAAATTGTTAGATCAAAAATTCTTGATGGAAATCCTCGAATTGATGGAAGAGATACTCGAACAGTTAGACCTATCGAGATAAGAACGGGCGTACTTCCAAGAGCACATGGCTCAGCTTTATTCACAAGAGGTGAAACACAAGCAATTGTTGTTGCAACACTTGGAACAGGAAGGGATGAGCAGATTATTGATGCCCTTCAAGGTGAATATAAAGATAGATTTATGCTTCATTACAATTTTCCTCCTTACGCTACTGGCGAAACTGGAAGAGTTGGAACGCCAAAAAGAAGAGAAATTGGACATGGTAAGTTAGCTAAAAGAGCTCTAAGTGCGGCATTACCTGTACAAGAAGACTTTGATTATACGATTAGGCTTGTGTCAGAAATTACAGAGTCAAATGGTTCAAGTTCAATGGCTTCGGTATGTGGTGGGACAATGGCAATGATGGATGCAGGTGTACCTATTAAGGACCATGTAGCTGGAATAGCAATGGGTCTTATTAAAGAAGATAATAGGGTTGCAGTTTTGACAGATATTTTAGGAGACGAAGATCACCTAGGAGATATGGATTTTAAAGTAGCCGGAACAGATAATGGGATAACTGCTCTTCAAATGGATATCAAGATTACAGGCATTACAACAGAAATTATGCAGGTAGCTTTAAGCCAAGCTAGAGAAGGCATTGATCATATTCTGAAAATAATGAAAAAGTCCCTAAAAGGGAGTCGTGAAAAACTTTCTAAGTTTGCACCACAGATTCTTACCTTAAAAATTCATACCGATAAAATTAGAGATGTTATTGGTAAAGGTGGTGCAGTAATTAAAGGGTTGGCTGCCGATACTGGAGCTACAATCGATATTGATGATAGTGGTCTTATAAAGATTGCATGTACATCAGCTGAGTCTGGCGAGGAAGCTCTAAGAAGGATTAAAGAGATTACTGCTGATGTTGAGGTAGATCAAATATATGACGGAAAGGTACTTAAAATCCTTGATTTTGGTGCGATAGTATCATTATTACCTGGTAAAGATGGACTCCTTCACATTTCTCAAATATCACATGAAAGAATTAAGGCAGTTAAGGACCATCTATCTGAAGGTGATGAGGTAAAAGTAAAGGTTATTGAAGTTGATGATAAGGGCCGCGTAAGAGTGAGTGCAAAGGCGCTTACTGAGCCACCTGCAAAAGAAGAATAGTATTATTAAAAGCCCTTTCGAGGGCTTTTATTTTGCCATTTGTTTTTCTTTTATTTCTTGTAAAGTTTTGCAATCAATACATAAGGTTGCTGTAGGTCTCGCTTGCAATCTGTTCAGTCCAATTTCTTCACCACAGCCCATGCAGTACCCATATTCATCTTCATCAATATTCTTTAATGTTTCATTAATTTTTTTAATTAATTTTCTTTCTCTATCTCTATTTCTTAGCTCTAAAGCCATTTCAGATTCTTGGCTTGCTCGATCATTTGGATCTGCATAAGTGGTGACATCAGTCTGCATATGACTTACAGTCCTGCTAAGCTCAGAACTTAATTCTACTTTCCAGTCATTAAGAATTTTTTTAAAATGAGAAATTTGTAATTTACTCATATATTTTTCATTAACTTTAGGTGTGTAAGTCTTAAACTGTTTTAATCCAGATATAGACTTTGACGTAACTTTTGACTTAGTAGCTGTTTTCTTAACTTGTGGTTTAGCTGTAACTTTTGACTTAGTAGCTGTTTTCTTAACTTGCGGTTTAGCTGTAACTTTTGACTTAGTAGCTGTTTTCTTAACTTGTGGTTTAGCTGTAACTTTTGACTTAGTAGCTGTTTTCTTAACTTGTGGTTTAGCTGTAACTTTTTTTACTGCAGCTCTAACCTTAGATAACAACGATTTTTTTTCTGCCATAACTAAATCCTAAAAAATTTCTGAACGCCGAAGTTTACACTTTTTGATATTCATTGCAAGCCAATATCATTTAACTTTTGCGCCTGTAGAGTATTTTCCATTAAAGTTGCAACTGTCATAGGACCAACACCTCCAGGTACAGGTGTTATATATGAGGCATTCTGGCTTGCTACTTGAAATTCAACATCGCCAACTAACTTATTATTTATTCTATTTATTCCAATATCAACAACTATTGCCCCTTTTTTTATCCATTCTCCTTTAACTAGATTTTGCCTTCCAGCAGCCACAACAACTAAATCAGCTTGCCTAACCTTTTCTTCTAAATTTTTTGTTCTACTATGGCAAGATGTAATAGTGCATTTCTCAAGTAATAATTCTAATGCCATTGGACGTCCTACATTGTTTGAAACTCCTACTATGGTTGCATCAAGTCCTTCTAAATTAATGTTTGAAGCCTTTAGCATTTTTATAACACCATAAGGTGTACAAGATCTTAGTCTTGGTTGTCTTATAGCAAGTGAACCAATATTAAAAGGATGAAAACCATCAACATCCTTGTTTGGACTAATGAGTTCAATTATTAATTCTTCATCAAGGTGTTTAGGCAGTGGAGATTGAACAAGAATACCATCGACATCTTTATCTTGATTGAGTGTATTGATTAAATTATTTAAATCAGATTGACTAGTATCGGTGGGTAGTTGATGGGAAACCGATTTTATTCCGACATTTTCGCACGCTGATTTTTTTTTGTTTACATAAATTGAAGATGCAGGATCATCACCTACCAAAATTACAGCAAGGCATGGCGGCCTAATGCCTTCCTCTCTTCTTTCTAGAATCTCTTGCTTGAGTTTGCTTAGATTTTCTTTGGCAATGGCATTGCCATCTATAATTTTTGCAGTCATAGTTTAATAATTCCTGTGGAAATAAACAACATATTTTATCAGAAGATAACGAAAATAATATATTGAAAATTTAAATTAAAATAAACATTAAATTTGACCGAAAGCCTTATTTACGCTATATTTGCGCGTTCGGGGTGTAGCGTAGCCTGGTAGCGCGCCTGCTTTGGGAGCAGGATGTCGGGAGTTCGAATCTCTCCACCCCGACCATATAGAAAAAAGTAAATGCAAGCCCGTAAAAATGCTTTACTATGATTTAGTTAGCTGCCCGTAGCTCAGCTGGATAGAGCACCAGTTTTCTAAACTGGGGGTCACAGGTTCGATTCCTGTCGGGCAGGCCAATATTTATGGTGGCTGTAGCTCAGTTGGTAGAGTCCTGGATTGTGATTCCAGTTGTCGTGGGTTCGAGCCCCATCAGCCACCCCATTTTATGAAGTTTCCCGATACTAAATCTTCAAAAGTCATACAAAAATTAACGTGTTTGTTCTTCAGAAAAGGACAAGGGAAGGAAATAACCTCATATACCTTAATGACTTTTTAAATGCGCTAAGGAAAGCTAATACCAGTTTTACTATTAATAGTAAGCAAGATTCTTCCATTTATTTGTCCCTTTGCGATAGCTCCAATTTTTTTAAGCGAAGTACTATTATGAGAATCTCCTTTAAACCAGAAATTGCCATTATCATCCTTGTAAGACAATCTTTTAATTATTGAGCCAAATTGTGGATGAGAAAGTCTATATACTTTGGTAGGGATTATTTTCATTCTTTTTGAGTAGAAAAATATCGCATAATTACCATCTTTGATAGAAGGGGACATGCTATCCCCTACTATCTTATCAATTCCAAGCGTAAACATTAGTTTATATTAGGATTCTTTTAGATCAGGATAAACTACTTTTAAGGCAGGCGGATAAGGGCAATTCGCCTTGTAAACATTTACACCTTTTGTGTCCCAAAAAATTTCAGCAAATCTATTTACTAAAGATAGTAGCTCCACTGATACGTCTCTATCGATATTCTGTTTTGCTTTAGAAGTAGTAAGCATTATCTTATGAACAAGTTCATGAGTTTCAGGAAATTTTTCAAGTTGAGGTGTTTTAAAATAGTCACCCCAAATCACACGAACTGATTCCTTAACTTTTATTCCATGCTCTTCTTTTTGAGCAACTAATCTATTAAATTGTGCATTATCATTAGGATTTTTTGTTTCTTTATCGTTTAATTCTAATAGTAAATCGGTGGTTCTGATAATAGTTAAAACTGCAACTTGAATTTCAATAGGATCATAAATCTTACAAGGTATATCGCAGTGGGCTTGAGATTCATGAAGTTTAAATTTTTTATCAATACTATTTATTATTTTATATAACATTTTTTCCCTTTTTTTTAATTGGACATTAAAGTAATTAATACTTATATATACCTTAGTTTCTCATAATGATTTAAAGTTCATTCAAAGAGGCTATGAATATAAATTTATTAGTACAATTAAGTGAGCTAAAAGATACACAATAAGGTGTATGATAATATCTTAAATAATGATTACAAAGTTAAAAGCTGTAATATTTTTTCTATCCACCCCCCCATTAATTGCAGGATTAAGCACAGCTCTTTGTATAACTTTACTAGCATACCTAAATGTATATGTAACAATAAACTTATGGTTAATTCCATCATTCGGAGCCTCATTAGTTCTTATAACTGCTGCCTATTCAAGCCCTCTTGCACAACCAAGAAATATTTTTTTTGGACATATAATTTCAAGTTTGTGTGGATTCATTGTTATGTATTTTTTTGGCGTTAATTTTATCTCTATAGGTTTAGCAGTCGGATTAGCCGTAACTATGATGATGATTACAAAAACAGTTCACCCTCCTGCTGGAGCTAATCCTATTATTATAATTCTGGGCAATGAATCATTAAACTTTTTATTTATGCCAATTGCAATTGGAGCTGGATTTTTAGTAATTTACTCTATTTTGTTTAACAGGTTTATTTGTAAAAGAAATTATCCAGTTAAATAATTTTTTTATTTACTTATATTTTTGAGCATTATATACTTAAATGCAAATGATTCTCATTCGCAAATACATAAATAGGAGTAAATAATGAAAGTATTATGTGTCTTATATGACGACCCAACAGATGGAATGCCAAGCTCATACTCAATTGAGACACTTCCAAAAGTTGATAAATACCCAGATGGAACTACTGTCCCAAGTCCTAAATCGATTGATTTTAAACCTGGTGAATTACTTGGATGTGTTTCTGGAGAGTTGGGGTTAAGAAAATTTTTGGAAGATGCCGGGCACACTCTAATTGTAACTTCAAGTAAAGATGGCCCTGATAATACCGCAGACAAAGAATTAGTTGATGCAGATATTGTTATATCACAGCCCTTTTTCCCTTATTATCTAACACGTGAAAGAATGGAAAATGCTAAGAATCTAAAAATGGCAATAACTGCAGGCATTGGATCAGATCATGTTGATTTGCAGGCAGCTATGGATCATAAAGTAGATGTTGTGGAAGTAACCTTTTGTAATTCAAGATCTGTTGCTGAGCACATAGTTATGATGATCATTTCGATGGTTAGGGATTACCATACTCAACATGCAATTGCTAAATCAGGTGGATGGAATATAGCTGATGCAGTCAAAAAATCATATGATGTTGAAGGCATGCATATAGGTACTGTGGCTGCAGGAAGAATTGGTTTAGACGCACTAAGAAAAATGAAGCCTTTTGATGTGCATCTTCATTATTTTGATAGGCATAGATTACCTGATTCGGTGGAAAAAGAATTAAATTTAACTTTCCATGAATCAGTTGAATCTATGGTTGCAGTTTGTGATGTTGTAACAATAAACTGCCCCCTTCATCCAGAAACAGAACATTTATTTGATGCAGCGATGATTAGTAAGATGAAAAAAGGTGCCTATATTGTAAATACTGCTAGAGGGAAAATATGTGAAAAAGATGCAATTGCAGACGCATTGAAATCTGGTCATTTAAGTGGTTATGCTGGCGATGTTTGGTTTCCTCAACCAGCTCCAAACGATCATGTTTGGAGAAATATGCCAAACAATGGTATGACTCCTCATACTTCAGGAACATCTTTATCGGCTCAATCTAGGTATGCTGCTGGAGTAAGAGAAATTCTTGAGTGTTTATTTGAGAACAGACCTATTAGAGATGAGTATTTAATTATCCAGAATGGAGATTTAGCTGGAGTAGGTGCTCATTCATATAGTAAAGGAACTGCAACTGGAGGCTCTGAAGAAGCTGCTAAATATAAGAAGTAGTATTCATTAAGTATTATAAAAATGGGGGGTTTATTACCCCCATTTTCCCATCAATATTACAATTACTTTTTTAAGAAATGGTTATTAGGCTAACAATTAAAATAAATTGAACACCCTCAGTAAAGTAAAATTTATCAAATAAGAGAAAAAATGAAAATAAAAGAACTTGCAATGAAAATACCTGTCTTCCGTCGCCTATCTCATTGGTTGTTGAGAATACCACTTATAATTGTATTCATTCAACAGGGATTATCAAAGATGCCAGTGACCCAAGAAATTGCAGATGCATTTGGACTACCTTATATTGTATGGTGGTTTGTAGCTTACGGAGAACTTGGAGCTGGGTTAGGGTTGCTAGTTGGTGGTTTAATAATGTTTACTCGTTGGGTTTGGATAGGTGATTTAATTACACGATTTAGTGGTTTTGTAATTGGATGTATTGTTACAGGTGTCATATGGATAGGACAGCCAGAATCACTTACCTTCGTATTATTGTATGATCATTTTCATGTACTTTTATGGGTAGGAGGTTTATTTTTTGCTTTAAAGGGAACTAGAACATAATTTTTTTGATATCCATAATTAATATCTGTTTTTCCTACAACTTATATATTACTTTGACATAAATCCTATATCAATTTCTAGTCTGTGATGTCCAGATAGATAACTGTATTTTTTCTTGCAACTTGCCTTTAGGCTCTTAAAAAAAACGGGGACAATGTTCTCCGAAAAAAGACAGGTGAAGGATAAAGTATGCGAGAATATCTATCTAGTCTAAAGATGTTGTAGCTTCGTTGGTATAGACCTGAATTGTAATTCTAGCTGTCTTGCTTTCGAGCACTATCAGCCACCCCAATTTGTTTCTTTTTTTAAGTTATGAAATACTATTTATAAATTCAAAAAAATATAAAAACCATGCAAGACAAAGAGCTTGAAAGATACAGTCGACATATTTTGTTACCAGAAATAGAATTTGAAGGGCAAAAAAAATTACTTCAAAGTCATTGCTTAATTGTTGGAGCAGGGGGTTTGGGGTCACCCGTTGCTATTTACTTGGCTGCGTCAGGAGTTGGAAAGTTAACAATTTGTGATTTTGATGATGTGGATTTATCAAATCTTCAGCGTCAAATTATTCATGAAGAAAATTCAATAGGTCTCAATAAGGCTGATTCTGCGAAAAAGACTCTTAGTAGAATTAATTCAGATATAAAAGTTATACCCATAAAAAACCAAATGAATATTGATGAAGTTAAGTTAGTTGCAGAAGATGTCGATGTTATTGTGGATTGCTCTGATAACTTTGAAACTCGTTATGCATTAAATAAAATTGCATTTGATCTAAAACGTCCACTAATTTCTGGAGCGGCAATAAAATTTGATGGACAAGTTTCAATATTTGATTTTAGAAATAATAATTCTCCTTGTTACAATTGCCTTTTCCCAAGAAATGATGAAGAACAAAATTTAAAATGTTCTGATCATGGAGTCTTCTCCCCTTTAGTTGGCTTGGTAGGTTCAATTCAGGCAGGTGAAGTGATAAAAGTTTTATTAGATTTAGGAACTTCACTTCATGGAAAATTATTATTAATAAATCATAGAGATATAGATTTTAAAATCCTTAAAATTCAGAAAGATAAACATTGTGAAATATGTTCTTAAAAACTATCTAAAATAAGAAAGTTGAATCATCGAGCATGTTAATATTATCACTTCAAACTCCTAACTAAATTTAATGAAAAAAGAATTAGCGAAAACATTTTCACCTGTTGATATCGAGGCTAAATGGTATCGATATTGGGAATCTAATGGTTACTACAAGATGGGAGAGGATGAATCAAAATTAGATTCTTTTTCAATTTTGTTACCTCCTCCCAATGTCACTGGAACACTTCATATGGGGCATGGCTTCAATCAAACGCTTATGGATATGCTAACTAGATACCATAGAATGAAAGGTGAAAATACTTTATGGCAGCCAGGTACAGATCATGCAGGTATTGCAACTCAAATTGTTGTTGAAAGGCAGTTAGACCAAAAAGGCATTTCAAAGCACGAGCTAGGAAGAGAAAGGTTTATTGAAAAAGTTTGGGAATGGAAGGAAGAGTCAGGAGGAAAGATTACGCAACAAATGCGTCGCTTAGGTAGTTCTCCAGATTGGACAAGAGAGAGATTTACGATGGATGCGGGTCTATCAAAAAGTGTGACTGAGGTTTTTGTCAAACTATATCAAGATGGTTTAATTTATAGGGGTAAAAGATTAGTTAATTGGGATGTGACCCTACAAACGGCAGTTTCTGACTTGGAAGTGTTACAAGAAGAAGAGGATGGTTTTTTATGGCATATTAACTATCCACTGAAAGATGAAAAAGATTATCTCACCATTGCTACAACAAGACCTGAGACAATGTTAGGTGATTCTGCATTGATGGTTCATCCAGATGATGATCGTTATAAAAAATTAATTGGTAAGAAGGTACTCATACCACTGATTGATAGAGAAATTCCAGTTATTGCAGATGATTATGTTGACCCAACATTTGGTACAGGAATTGTTAAAGTTACGCCAGCTCATGACTTCAATGACTATGCTGTCGGAGCCCGACATGATTTGCCAGTAATAAATATTTTAACTCTTGATGGTCATATTAATAAAAATGGAACAGAGCTTTATGAAGGCTTAGATAGGTTTGATGCTAGAAAAAAAATTATAGAGGATTTAAAAGAGCAGAAATATCTAGATAAAATTAAGAAACATAAATTAAAAGTGCCAAGAGGAGACAGGACTAATTCAATAATAGAGCCAATGTTAACGGATCAATGGTATGTTTCAATGACAAAGTCAAATGGTTCCAATGGAAAAAGTATTGCGCAAGAAGCTCTTGATTTAGTAGAACAGGGAGAAATTAAGTTTTATCCGAATAATTGGGTGAATACTTATAATCAATGGCTAGAAAACATTCAGGACTGGTGTATATCAAGGCAACTCTGGTGGGGACACCAAATACCAGCTTGGTATGGAGAGAATAAAGAGGTTTTTGTAGCTCATTCATTTGAAGAAGCGTCTGAGTTAGCAAAAAAAGAGGGCTACACTGGGTCCTTAAAAAGAGATGATGATGTTCTAGACACATGGTTTTCATCTGCACTATGGGCATTCTCAACACTTGATTGGACACCTGAATATCCTCAAAAATCGAATTTAGCATTAGATAAGTATTTACCTTCTTCAGTGCTTGTTACCGGCTTTGACATTATTTTTTTCTGGGTAGCCAGAATGATAATGATGACAAAATATGTCACAAATAAGATTCCATTTAAACACGTCTATGTTCATGGTTTGATTAGAGATCAAGAAGGGCAAAAAATGAGTAAATCAAAAGGGAACGTTCTTGATCCTATAGATTTAATTGATGGAATTTCACTTGAAGACTTATTAAAAAAAAGAACCCAAGGTTTAATGAATCCAAAACAAGCTGAATCAATTATTAAAAAAACAACCAAAGAATTTCCTAAGGGCATCTCATCTTTTGGAACAGATGCATTAAGGTTTACTTTTGCAAGCTTAGCAAGTCCAGGCAGAGATATTAAATTTGATTTACAAAGATGTGATGGATATCGTAATTTTTGTAACAAGTTATGGAATGCGTCAAGATTTGTACTGATGAATTGTGACGAGAAAGATAACGGTTTTGGAAAATGTGTAGATGGCTATTTAAGTTTTTCTCAAGCAGATAGATGGATAGTGAGTAAACTGCAACAAACTCTCAAAAACATAGAGCGTGCTTATAGCGAATATAGATTTGATTTAGTTGCTCAAGAGCTTTATCAGTTTATTTGGGATGAATTTTGTGATTGGTATTTAGAATTTGCGAAAGTCCAAATTCAACAGGGTAACGAGTCACAAAAAAGAGCAACAAGAAGAACATTATTATCTACATTAGAATCTATCTTAAGATTATCCCATCCAGTCATACCATTTATTACTGAAGAAATATGGCAGATAATTATTCCATTAATAAGAAAAGATTTTGAGTCCATTACTCTTGAAAAATTTCCTACTTCAAGAGAGGAAAAAATTGATGACCATTCAATTGAGTGGGTAAGTACGCTTAAAAAATTAATAGACAATGTCAGAAGTCTGCGAAGCGAGATGAATATTTCACCAGCGAATAAAATTCCACTTGCACTATCAGGGAATAAAAAAGAGCTTGAGGAATATCTTCCATATCTAATCGGTTTGGCAAAATTATCTGATGCTGAAATAACGTCAGATCTTCCGAACAAAGATGCACCTGTGGCTATAATAAACGATTATAAGATCATGCTAAATATTGAAGTCGATAAGGAAGCGGAAGCAATAAGACTAAAAAAAGAAATTGAAAAGGTAGATATAGACTTAAATAAAGCGGGCATAAAACTTAGCAACGAAAATTTTGTAAGCAAGGCCCCTAAAGAAATTATTAAGCAAGAAAAAGAGAGGCTCAGTAAATTCTCTGAGCATAAAGATAGGTTAGTACAACAGCTAAAAAAATTACAAAGTTAATTTTTTTATATAAAAGATAGTTACATCGGTTTCTTTGAAATATTCAACCAGTTGGTGCCCGGTTTTATCACAGAAAGATTTGAAATCCTTATGGGCACTTTTATCTGTGGTTTTAATTTTTAATATTTGATTATCCGAAATACTATTTAGTCCTCTCTTACAATATAAGATTGGGAGAGGACATTTGAGACCAATAGCATCAACTTCTAAGTCAAATTTCATTTATTAAAGGGTTCAACATCGCCAGGATTTCTTAACATTTTATCTACCTCACCTAAATGCATTTCCTCAGTATGTATCATCGTCCTTGCATACTCTTCGAGCATTATAGAGTCACCTTCAACTAACTTGAGAAGGTCTTTGTAGCAATTTAGAGAAGCAAGCTCATGATCAAGCGATTCTCTTAAAATATTACCAATATCATGATTGTGAGATTCTAATAAAGGACCAATGCCAAGTGAAGGATGGCCGCCAATTGTCGTTATTAGCTCTCCAGCTTGATTCGCATGATCTAGAGATTCAGTTGCTTGTCCTCTCAGCCATTCAATTATTGGAATTCTACTATATCCACAAACCATTAATGCATAGTGTGTATAACGAACAACCCCTGCTAGTTCCATTTCAAGTATCTGGTTTAATGATTTAATTATTTTTTCTTTATTCATAATATATTTCCTTGGTTTTAATTTACATTTGAATTAAAACATAATTTAAAAATTTTCTTGTTAATACGAATTACTATTATTTGTATTTAAATTCTAGTTTTTAAAGAATGACACGGACGACAACGGTAATAATATTTAAAATTGCCATAAGAATAATGCTCCAGTGAGTTATTTTCATTCCTAATACACGATTAGATGAATCAATTTCTTCTTTTAAAAAAGAAGATGCATGAAGATATCTACCAATGAGAAAAAATAGACCACACATAAAAACAACAATCTTGGGTAGATGATTTACTTCTAAACAAGCTAACAAAATTAAACCTATTGGAAGAAACTCACTTAAATTTCCATGCGCACGTATTGCTTGATCTAAATCTTTATGTTTTTTCGATGACCCTAAGGAGACTTTATATTTCCTTCTTAACCTTATAACGTTAATTGAGAGCTTATAAAATATTAGCGCGAGTATGGAAGAAAAAAAAGCGGTTATTAATAACATAGTTTATTTCCTAAAATGAATTCCACAAATCATTGAACATATAATAAATTATATTGTCTATCAAAGTTAAAGTTAAGTAAAATATGGAAATTCTGTATCATTATCATTAAAATTACATCCTAGGATTATCGCTTGAAAAAATTGATTGGTAAATTAGCATTGGCAGTTTCATTTATAACGATTATATGGCTTGTTTTAGGAATGTTAATGCTGGGTATTTATGACATTGATTTATTAATTTTCAAAATCCCTGGCACAACAGAAATTAGGTCACATGCAACATTAGCTGTTATATTTTTATTAATTGCTTCATGGGCTTTTTGGAAAGAAGACTAATCTTAATTTATTTAAAGGGTAGAGTAATATGAAAACATCAGATCTATGTATTTTATTATCAGTTGCTGTTGCATTTATAACAACAGCCTATCTTTGGTTTAATGGTCAGAAAGAAGAAGGGTTGTTCACTGCAACTTGGATTCCATCAATTTTGACATTTGCCATCTATTTTAAACTTATCACTAGGAAATAAAAATGGAAGATCCATTAATATTTTTTGTTGGAATTTTTTGCTTTGTTTTAGCAATTGTAGGTGTCGTAATGACTTACCTAGAATTTAAAAACATTGAGTTAAAATCTAAAAAAAAATAAAGCTTTTTTTAGATTTTAGAGAAAATAGTTAGGGTACATTCAATGGTATATGCTAACTTAAATTAAGAACTACGTTAAATAAAAAAACATTACTATTTCAGGCATTTATTTGCCTCACTTTTTCTATCTAATTTACATCTATTCGTTTTTCACCCTAATCATGCATGTATAATTGGATACTAATTCAACTACATTTAATTTATTTTTGAGATCAATAAAATGCCTAACTTAACGACTAACAGAGTAATAGTTTTGACTATAATTCTTTCATTGATGTTTATTACTAGGGGAAGTCATTTTTTAACTGAGTTGAACTTGCCTGATATGTCTTTAATTTTATTTCTCGTACTTGGTTTTTTTATCCCGTCCTTAACATTATTTTTCGCATTATTTTTTGTGGGTACTTTAATAGATTTTGGTTCTGCGGTATTTGATGTCAGTAAAGGGTTCTGCTTAACAGATGGTTACTGGGGGTTGATCCCCACGTATGCAATTCTTTTTTATTCAGGTTATTTATTAAAGAGCAAAAATTTATATCAACATCTGAATTTTTATGCTCCTATTCTATTAATCTCTATCACTTTTGCCTTTATCATTTCAACAAATACATACTACATTTTCTCAGGACTATTTGGAAATCCTAGCTTTTTTGAATCAATTCTTCATGGATGGAATTACTACCCAGAATATTTGTTAACTAATATGGTTTATGGTCTAATCTTTTTCTTTTTACTTAAACTTAAAAGATTTAGTCAGTTTACTTCTGTTTTTAAAAGTAATTAGACTCCAGCTTATAAAGGGCCTATTTTATAAATTTTTATTCGGTTGAGGAAGTTGGAGTAAGGTATTTTTAAATGGTGGCCAGAGACAGAATCGAACTGTCGACACGAGGATTTTCAATCCACTGCTCTACCGACTGAGCTATCTGGCCGCATAAAAATAAGGGTGAATTATAACAAAAATAATAGATGCCTAAAGAATTAATTAATGAATAGGTTGGAAACTAGACCTATTCATTAATCTAATTTAATCTTTAGAAATCATATCGTATGTTTGCAGAAAGACTTCTGCCTGGTGTTTGGTAAATAAATCCACTAGTATCGGGATCACCATAATATGCAAGAGCATAATCCTTATCAAGTGCATTATCTAGCCTGACATTGATTGTAATTTTTTCATTGAATACATAATTTGTGACGAGATTTGTAATCATGTAACCCTTAGTTTTAATTGAACTAGTAGTAGTATCGCGACCCCTTGATCCTATTTGTTCTAATCCAAAAATCCAATCTTGAACATAGTAATTTAGATTTGTACTCCCATACAAATTTGCTCTATATGGTAGATATTTATCTGTATCTTCATTTTTTGGAGATTCATTGGTTACACTACCTTTTAATTGAAGGTTACCTAAAAAATGATCAGCAGATAAAGTCATACCTTGTATTTTAGCTTTGTTAATATTGTCAGGAATATACAATGGGTCTCCACTACTGACAATAAAATCATCTATTTTATTTTGATAAGCAGTTAAAGAAATTGAAGTTGAATTATCTGAATATTTTAAACTTGCCTCAATATTTTTAGATTTTTCTGGCTTTAGATCTGGATTATTGTAACTCCCTGGAAAATAAAGGTCATTAAAAGTTGGCGCTACAAATGCAGTCCCAAATAATGAGCTGACTTTCCATTGGTTATTGATTTGATAAGCGTATCCAATTGAACCTGTTGTTTCATTATCATATTGGCTATTTATATCTTCTCGAAGACTTGTTTGGATAGTATGTTTCTCATATTGCATGTTGTAGCCAAGCACGAAACCATGATTATCTCTCTTATCTTTATCATAAACGTTGGTTGTATCAATTTCTTCTTTTAAATAATCATATAAAAGTACTAATGATCCGTAATCAAGATTAATATTATTTTGCCAGGCGAGTTGATATTGAGAAGTTTCAAATTTATTAATTTCGCCCTGAACATAATCATTCTGTTGATCAGAGTTCAAGTCAGTACTTTTACCAATCTTTATTGATGATTCCCAATAATCGTTTATGTTTCCCGTAAGCTTTGTCGAATAAGCCTCTTGTTTAGTTTTATCTTTATAATCTATTTCAGTCGGATCATAACTTGCAAAACCACTATCATACATATTTTTAGCTGTAGTTAAAAAATATTGAAAATCAATTTTTATCTCATCATTAAATTGATGAGATAAACTTGATGAAACACCTCGATTTCTATAGGTATCTCTGTCAAGACTTCGCAAGTTAGAAGCTGCATTATCATTTGGTACAAAAGCTGAAAAACCATCTGTATTCATTCCAGAAAGGTTTAGTGAGAATGAAGTTGAATCATTACCAGCAGAAAAGCCGGCAGCCATTTCTTTTGTTTTATATCTTCCATAACCTGCAGATACATATGGATGAAAACCTTTTTTACCTTTCTTAGTAAAAATTTGTATCACGCCTCCAATACCATCTTGGCCATACAGGCTCGAAGCTGGACCTCTCACAATTTCAATTCTTTCAATTTGTGACAGGGGTATATTTTGTATTGCTGCGGAACCATTTGTTGATGCACCAATTCTTAATCCATCTAGTAAGAAGATTACATGAGTCGAGCTAGTCCCACGAATGAAAACTGTTGAAACCGACCCTGGCCCACCTGTAGTTTTAACCTCTACCCCTGGTTGTTGTTGAAGAAGTTGTGGGATTGTTGATAAACCTGCTCTTTCAATTTCATCTGATGTAATAACGGTTGTATCAGCAATTACATTTTTTGCTTCCTCTGGAACTCTTAAGGGTGTGGTGACTTCAATTTCTTCCAGTGCAAGATCTGCTAAGGCTATTTGTGGAACTGTGAGTAATATTGGTAATACGATTGGTAATACTTTGTTTAACTTTGACAACTTTATTCTCCATTGATTTATCCGACCCCGAATAAATTCGTTAATATGATATGAACGTACTAAGAGAAATTTTAAAAATTGTAAAATTCTTTATAAAGAAAAAAGTCTTATCAATTAAATATTGCTTCCCCGCAATACTTCCATGCTAGTTTGATAAGGCCGGTCTCCAGACTTATGAGACTAAATATTAACCTTCCCAGGTATGAACCCAGTGGTTGAATTAAATATCCATCCTCAATTACTGTTGCGGGGGCAGTGTAAGTATTTCACTTAACTTCCCGTTTAAATAACTAATAAAGAAATAATTAGTTATCACCTCAATCAAATTTAATACTAACATACGTTTATTAATTTATAATTAATCTGTTAGTTTTTTTTAATATTCAGTAGGGGAATTACTCAATGGCAAGAAAAGTTCAGTGTGTGAAGCTTAATAAAGAGGCAGAGGGTATGGATTTTCCTCCCTATCCAGGTCCGTTAGGAATTAAAATATTTGAAAATGTCTCTAAAGAGGCTTGGGGAGGTTGGTTAACTCACCAGACCATGCTTGTGAATGAAAATAGACTCAGTTTAGTAGATCCTCAAGCGAGAAAGTATTTGACAGAACAAACAGAGGCATATTTTTTTGGCGATGGCGCTGATGAAGCTTCTGGGTATGTACCTACAAAGTAAGTTATTTATGAGTTTAGCGTTTTAATAATTTTCTCAATCGGCTCGTGTCGCACATCTTCGCCACTGACCGTATAAATAACACCTTCTGAGATATTTTTTGCGTGATCACCTATTCTTTCAAGTGATTTAGTAACAAATATCATTTCCAACGACATTGAGATTGTTCTTGGATCTTCAAGCATGAAAGTCACCAGTTGTCTCATAAAAGATCGATAGTCGTCATCGACTTCTTCATCTTTCTTTAAGACGTTTATGGTGTCTTCAGTGTCTAATCTAGCAAAAGCATTTAAAGATGATTTAAGCATGCTTTGAACGTTAGTAGCAATATTTTTAATTTCTTTAAACCTAGGTTTACTCATTCGGTCACTCTCAAAAATCCTGATAGTCGCCTTAGCAATTTTTGCTGCTTCATCCCCGATTCTTTCTAAGTCAGTAATAATTCTAAACATCATTAATACATTTCTTAAATCTCCGGCAGTCGGTGATCTCTTTGCAATGATTAATGAAATATCTTCATTGATGACAGATTCGAGTGAATTGACCTCACCATCACGGGCAATGACTTCCCCAGCTAGTTTTGTATCAGACTCAACCATTGAAAGAACGCTGTTACTTATTTGTTCCTCAACAATTGTGCCCATCTCGAGCACCTTCGTTCTAATATCCCCGAGGTCTGAGTCAAATTGTTTATATATGTGTTCTGAAGCCATAATATTTTTCCAAAAACTTAAATTTTAATAACATTTTATGACAATAATATGAATATTGCCTAGTTTTTTGCGTATGTTTTAACTCCATTACTTGTACCAAGCAATAAAATATTTGCAGGCCGCTTAGCAAATAAACCATTAGTGACGACACCTACAATTTGATTGATCTCAGCTTCCATCTCGATGGGATCTTTAATTATTAATCCATGCACATCTAAAATTACGTTTCCATTGTCTGTTTTAAAGTCTCTTAGTTGAGGTTGCCCCCCTAGTTTAGTTAACTCGCGAGCGACATAACTTCTTGCCATAGGAAGAACCTCAACGGGTAAAGGAAACTTACCTAAGGTGGGTACATATTTACTTTCATCACATATACAAATAAACGTTTTTGAATTGGCAGCAACAATTTTCTCTCTTGTTAACGCACCACCCCCCCCTTTTAACATATGCATATGTTCAGTAATTTCATCTGCACCATCTACATAAATATCAATATTATTGACACTATTAAGGTCAAATACCTCTATGCCATGTGCCTCAAGTCTTTCGGCTGTTGATTTACTGCTAGCGACTGCGCCTTCAATCTTATTTTTTATTTCGCCAAGAGCATCAATGAAAAAATTTGCTGTCGATCCTGTTCCTACCCCAATAATTCCTGATTTGACATACTCAATTGCTGCATCCGCAACTTGCTTCTTTAATTGATCCTGTGTTAAATCCATTTTCCGTAAATCCTTTGTTTTAAACAAAAATTATGGTTATATGATACACGTTGAAATGTTTATTGAGTATTTCTTAAGTTATGAAAAATAAGTTTAAAGACAGTATTGATAATGCAAATGTTTATGATGCAGCTCTGAGGACACCTCTTGAAAAGCAAATAAATTTATCAAAAAGATTTAAAAATAATATTTTATTGAAGCGTGAAGATCTTCAGCCGGTTTTTTCTTTTAAGATTCGTGGGGCTTACAATAAAATGAAAAACTTAAGTGACGAGAATCTTAAAAATGGGGTGATTGCTTGTTCAGCAGGAAATCATGCTCAAGGTGTTGCATTGGCAGCAAAAATCTTAGAATGTAATGCAACCATAGTAATGCCTAAAACAACGCCTACTATAAAAATTAATGCCGTTGAATCGCATGGCGCTAAAGTAGTCTTACATGGAGAAACACTTCATGAGTGTTTTGATCTCGCTTTAGTAATTCAAAAGAAAGATGGCTCAATATTTGTTCATCCATTTGATGATGAAGAAGTTATTATCGGACAAGGGACGATAGCCAAAGAAATTTTAGAAGATTATTCTCGTCCAATTGATGCTATTTTTTGTTGTGTGGGAGGTGGAGGTTTAATTGCAGGTATCGCTGCTTATATAAAAGCTGTAAAACCTGAAATTAAAATAATCGGAGTCGAAGCACAAGATGCAGATGCAATGTCACAATCTCTTAAGGCAAATAAGAGAGTTATTTTAGATACGGTGAGTTTATTTGCAGAAGGGGCAGCTTTAAAGCAAGTAGGAGAAATTCCATTTAAAATTTGCCAGCAGTATGTTGATGAGATGATTACTGTTGATAATGATGAAATATGTGCGGCAATAAAAGATGTATTCGAAGATACGAGATCTATTTTAGAGCCTGCAGGCGCATTAGCAGTTGCAGGGGTAAAGTCATATATTAAAAAAAATAATGTGGACTCAAAAACCTTTGTTGCCACAGCGTCTGGTGCAAATATGAATTTCGATCGTCTTGGGTTTGTTTCTGAAAGAGCAGAAATCGGTGAGGAAAGAGAATCTATTTTTGCAGTAACGATTCCAGAGAAACCGGGTGCATTTAAAGACTTTTGTGGCTTAATTGGTAAACGTAATATTACTGAATTCAACTATAGATACTCAAGTGAGTCTAGTGCAAATATTTTTGTTGGTATTGGTGTACAAAATTTTGATGAGTCTAAGTCATTGATGAAAAATCTAAAAAAAGCGTCACTTGAGCCAATAGATTTAACACATAACGAAGTGGCAAAGCTTCATTTGAGACATTTGGTCGGAGGTCATGCTCCGGATGCTAAAAATGAGGTCATATATAGGTTTGAATTTCCTGAAAAACCCGGGGCTCTGTTAAATTTTTTAGAACATATGGGTCATTGGAACATCAGTTTATTTCATTACCGGAACCATGGTTCAGATATTGGGAGAGTTTTAGTTGGGATGCAAGTAGATAAAGAAAAAAAAGGAGAATTCTTAGAATTTTTAGAAAAGCTTGGTTATACCTATATCAATGAAACTAAGAATGAAGCTTATAAAATATTTTTAGGAAAAAATCACTATTAATGATTTTTAGGTTGATAGAATTATAAGAATATATATCATCTGTAATTAAATAATAAATTATACAAATATGAGGAAGTTATGAGATACGTTAAATTAATCTTTTTAGTAATGTTTTTAGTTGGATGCGGTGAGGCTGACAGAGGAAAAGCATTTATTACATCACAAGAGGGTGGAATCACTGTCATTGATTTAAATTCAATGGAAGTAGCAGAGCAAATAGATGTGGGGGCTGCTTATCCAAGAGGCATAGGCGTCACGGATGATGGCAAGTATTTAATTACAGCCAATAAAGCTGATGCTAACTTATCAAAGATTAATTACGAGACAAAAGAAGTTAAAAATATTGATGTTGGAATTAATCCTGAATTTGTAAGGGTTTATAAAAACCAAGTATTTGTATCTACGGAACCATCCTCAACGGGTAAGCCACCGGTAAAAGGGGAGATGAACCATGAAGAAGATGACGATGATGATGATGATAGAACACCAGCAAAAGTTGCCGTTGTTGATTTAGATCAAAATAAAAAAGTAAGAGAGATTACTGCTGGACCAGAAACGGAAGGCATTGAGTTTAGTGAAGACGGTTCAAAAATACTTGTGACTAATGAGGCTGATAACACTATCACTATCCATGATTTTAATTCAGGTGATATCGTAAAGACAATCGATGCAACACCTTATGGATTACGACCTAGAGGCATAAAAATTTCACCTAATGGACAATTTTATGTTGCTACTTTGGAGCACAGTAATAATTTCATTGTTTTAGACAAGAATTTTAATTATGTAAAAACTGTTGATACACAACACGATGTGGAAGAGGGAGATTTGCATACAGGTAATTCACCCTACGGTGTAAGTTTCAATCACAGTGGCGATAAATTATATGTTGCTGCAAGTGGAGGGTATAAAAAAAGAAGCACGTTAGAGGTTTATGATGGCAAAACATTTGAAAGGATTGGTCGAGTTAGAACTGAAGGAAGAAGATGTTGGCATTTCACATTTACCCCAGATACTAAAGATATATTACTAGCCTGCGGAAGGTCTGATGAGGTTTTGGTCATTGATGCAGAAAGCCTAATAATTAAAAAAAGAATACCAGTTCCTGGCATTCCTTGGGGAATAGTGACTTATCCAAAATCAATTGGAAGTTTAGATCAGCCTAATTAATTTGGTTATTAATAAACTCCCATTCATTTGCTAAGACAGGAGTAATTGAAAGACGATTCCCTTTTCTCAGAATTAACATACTTTCAAGCTCTGCAAATTCCCTTAATTGCTTAAGTTCAATGAGCGGTATTTTTTTTACTAAAGTGACGTCTACATTTAACCACCTTGGTTTTTCTATTGATGACTTTGGATCAAAATATTTATGACCTTCAATAAATTGAAGAGGGTCAGGATAAGCGAGTTTAGAAATTTCCATTATTCCAACAATGCCTGGTTTGTCACAATTTGATTGATAAAAAAAAGCAAGATCACCTAAAGCCATATCATCTCTCATAAAATTTCTAGCTTGATAGTTTCTTATGCCCTTCGTTGGAATCCATTTAACTGTTTGTTGAGGGGTTTTTTCTAAATCTTCTATTGTAAATACCGAAGGTTCTGATTTCATTAGCCAGTAGCGCATACTAAATTGTTCCTTAATGTATATTTTATTGTTATCGTTACTTAGAGTTTAATACAAGGGATAAAATGATGGTAAAAAAAAATGTTTTGGGGAAAAAATTAGAAGTTTGTAGTCTGGAGCCACTCACAGGGTTCTTTAGAGATGGAAGTTGTGCTCACTGCGAGACTGACAGTGGACAACATACTTTATGCGCTGAGATGACCGATGAATTTTTACAATTCTCAAAAGAAAAAGGGAATGACTTAACAACGCCTAGGCCAGAATTTAATTTTCCTGGGCTGAAAGCTGGGGATAGATGGTGTTTATGTGCAAGTCGCTGGCTTGAATCTGCTGATGCCGGGAGTGCACCTGCGGTAATCTTAGAAGCCACCAACGAGAAAGCTTTAGATATAGTTGAGATAAGTGATCTGAAATATCATGCAAAATTATAAATTTTTTGATGCTGCCTAGATTAGCATCCAGAACCAAGGGTTCAGGTGGTAATAGACTAAGAAGTTTTAGGTTCACACGCCAAGAGCCCTTAAAAGGTAACCCAATCGTGTGTGATCACACCACATTCTGATTGACTAAAACCGATG
>Ga0209634_1000942_pt1 | contig 21945 bp, 39 predicted proteins | sample LinPmetageLP40_FD_184043 | JGI IMG/M metagenome (GOLD analysis project Ga0209634, IMG submission 184043) | Marine viral communities from the Pacific Ocean - LP-40 (SPAdes) (version 2) | ecosystem: Environmental > Aquatic > Marine > Oceanic | place: Pacific Ocean | collected 2010-08-26 | reverse complement strand
CTAACGGTCGAGTGTATGAGCAGTAGCCTTACACAAACATTTGATAAATAAACAGAACTTAAAACTAATAACCAAGCGATAGTTAAAAGGCTGACAGGCTATTGCTTATACATATTGTTAGCCACCGTTTTTATTATGTGGAATCAAAAAAGATACGAAGAAGTAAAGGCTAAATGTAAAGCCGACATTGAAAGCAAGCGTAAAAAACCATACGACTATATGATTGAATACAAAGAAATGGTAAGAATTGAAGATTATGAGGCTTGTAAAGCAATTACAGAAATACTAAAACCATTGAATTATGACACAGCAGATACCCATCCGCACATAGCTTCCTTAAATGGTGGCTAACGTGCCGAGTATATGATTTGTAGGCATTTAAAATGCACTTATTTCCATTTTGGAAACAACTTAAATAAATAGAATTAAACATTGAATATTAACCTAACTGCCTATAAATTATATACTGTGTTAGCAAGCGTTTTTTAATCTAAAAATATACTAAATATGAAATTTTATAAAATAAATAAGAAATATGAATTATGTATTAGGAATAGAGCCAACCTACCGTACTATAAATATTGGTTTCATAAAAGTAATGTAGTTGATAGACACTCTAATTCGCTTGGATATAGCATAGGTGTTTATCTATACTTTTGGCATATTTCGATAGATGTTAGCTTGTTTTAAATGCTTGCTAACGGATTACGGCTATGAAGCGGTGCCGATAAAAACACTTAAACTTTCAAATTAGAAACAAAATGAATAAAGAGAAACAAACTTCGGATAAGCAAAAAAACGGCAATGATTTTATAGCCGATGTTAGCGGTAGTGATTTTTGGGTAGAATGTAACGTATGTAAGCAACAATTGAAAAATTGGACAGGTTCAACGCCTTGTTGTGGTTCAATTGCTTATATGGTAGAAGATGGAAAGGCTACAACTAAGATAAACTTATTTGCTTCAAAAGGCGGTGAACCGATAAAACCAACGGTGATTGATTTAGGTAAAAAATAATTACCGCTAACACATCGCTATACACCACAAAGGTATGCAAATGACTGTTAAATGGAAACTAAGAGGGTTTGATCATTATTATGTAACTAAAAAAGGATGGGTGATTCGTAAAGAATACATCACAAATAATCATCATTATAAAGCTATGAGATTTATCAGTCAAAATAATAGAAATCAATTTACCTTATATAGACAAGGAATTAAGGAGATTAGGAGCAATAAGCAATTGAGAAATATTCTAGTATCCATTTCGGAAATAACAATACCTAATTACTCAATTCTAAAAACACATCCTTTTTAACGAACGATATGGAATATTACCAAAAACTATTTAACCACATGGCAGATTATCACGGTATCACTTTGGTTCAAACTGAAATGGATGATATTATTGCCATCGTCAATAAAATGAAAACAACAGACTCAAATTTATCGAACGAATCATGAGTAGAGAAAAAAATTATAAAACAGCAGTATGCGGAGTTCTAAATAAAATCTATTGGAAAATACCAAAATGCGATCCGAATAATATTGCAGTAGAAGCTAGTGAGTACCTAGATTTATTAGGATATGGATTTATAGAATGGGATGAGAAACACGAAGTATTTAGAGTAAGGATCCCCTGATTTAGCTATTCTTTAAACTTAAATTCTTGTTGTACTCTTGGATGCACATGTTTGAAGCCATATGGTATTCCAACATAATTAAAGAATGCGACTTCCTGATTGATAGTGAGTGCGCCCGAATGAAACACCCCTACATCTTGTAGCCACCGTCTAATAACTCGCCAATCTCTTACATATATCTTTATAAGATAGGATCTTGTGACTGGAGATTTAATTTTTTTTAATTCTTGACCTTCCATACCTATATTATTGTGTCAGTAATATAGCAAAATTCACGTTTAATAACGTTTAATCGCTTATAAATAACATAATTATCGAGGGTTATTTTTCTTACCCCCATCTTTATATCACCAACCAGGCAAATAAATCAAGTGATATAAAATTGAGAGAAAAATTGCTAGATATAATTCACTACCATCCGACAGGCCACAATGTATTTTCCTTTATATTAGGCACTGTCATTGGCATCTATAAGTTTGCCATCCAAGGCTTTTCTACAGGAAGTGGCACTCTCGGATTTATCAATGTAGAAAACACCATAGAAGTAGCGTGGTTTGCGCTTATTGGTGGATTTTGTACCGCGATAGCCTCTTCTCTGATCAGGTATATCGCAAAGAAAACGCCTCTTTTGATTGCCAGATTAAAAATCAAAAACAAGTCAACACGATGATACGGGCACTACTATATATCGCGATCCCTATCGCTGGCATGCTCGCCTACAATACCTTCACAAAAGGCCGCTTATTAGCCGAACAATTCAAAGTCAAAGTACTGGGTATTGAGATTCCAAAATTTGGTCAAGGGACTGTATCCGTACCCGTCAAAATAGAAATGTCCAATTCCGTCAACATTTCTTTAAGCATCACCGATTTTAAAGCCGATCTATTTGTATTCAAAGATAATCAATGGCTTCGAGCTGGAAATACCGAAAGTGTACCAAATTTTACTATTCCGGCAAAGGCAAAAGAACAACTTACTATAGGCGTATTTGCCAACATAAAAAATCTTTTACCTACAGCATATCAGATTATTACCAAAATCCAAGGCGGCAACATCTACAAATTAAGAGCTGATATCTCTGGCAAGGTAGAAGGTGTTCCGGTGTCTTTTTCTGAACTCATCAATGTATAGCTATCCTAACCATATCGACCATACACTGGGCTTGGTAGCAAGCGGTAAACGCAATATCCGATCGGGCAGAGAATACGACTACTTATTCAATCTCGACATCGTAGACGGTCGCAACCAATTCATAAAAAATGGAGATACTTTTGAGACATTGAAGCAAATGGCGAAAGTGGTAAAATCCACGCTATCACATACACAAAATATCGCTCGAAAACTCTCGAAAACATCAATACAAACTACCTCACGTGAACTATGGGAGTTTGTATATCATCACATTCAATACAAGATTGATGACAAAGGTAAAGAACAATTACGCGTACCGTTGCGCACTTGGCAAGATCGACAGAAAGGCGTTGATTGTGATTGCTACTCAATCTTTATCAGCAGCATCCTGACCAATCTCGGCATTCCCCATGCCTTCCGAATGACCAAGTACAAAAAAGGATGGCAGCATGTCTATGTAGTCGTACCCCTTAACGGTAAGCGCTCTGGGCTTAACAAAAAAGGAGGATACATCACTATCGATGCGGTGCTTGATCGCTTCAACTACGAGAAGCCCTTCACTCAAAAATTTGACAGATTTATGAAAATGCCAATAGAAGTACTCAGCGGAGTAGATGGCTGCGGCTGCGAGGAAAAGTCTTCTGACAGTCAAAGACCACCAAAAAGAAGAAATAAGAGAAGACAACAATTCAGAAGGGCGAATACTCAAGAGGTGACCAACTTCAAGCAGTCTCAAAAGAATCGCAATACGCGAAAAATAAGCATAGAAACAATTCCCACGACAACAGCAATCGATATGGTAGAAACCCCTGCCACTCCGACACAAGCAGGCATGGGTACAGGCGCAAAATGGATCATAGGATCACTGGTACTAGGTACAGCATTATTGGCTTTAACAAAGAATAAAAACTAAAAATAATGGCATTAAGACCTACTAATACATTAAGACCTACTAATAGACGAATGGGATTAGCAATAAGACCCTCTTTACCTATATTAACAGTTCCTAGGTTACCAAAAATTAATTTCCGTAGAAAAATAACTCAGCCAGCACCTCCAAGGAAAGAATTGAGTATCCGCAGGAAGGTAATTCTACCACCGCCACCAAGGGAAGAAATCAATTTCCGTAGAAAAATAACTCAGCCAGCACCTCCAAGGAAAGAATTGAGTATCCGCAGGAAGGTAATTCTACCACCGCCACCAAGGGAAGAAATCAATTTCCGCAGAAAAATAACTCAGCCAGCTCCACCAATAAAAGGATCGATTATTCCTAAAGGGATAATATCAAGGACAAGAGTCGATTTGATAAGAAAAGTGAAAGAAAAAGAAGAAGCCAAGAGAAAATCAGCATTTGAACTACAGAAAATAAAGCTTGCGGTGACTCCTAATCTCACTAAAGTAACTGACCCTGCAGTCAAACAGACCATTGATAACGCTCCTAAAACGATCGACATGGTACAAGTTCCTGATGGCGCGGTACAGGCAGGGATGCCATTGGGAGTCAAAATAGTGATAGGGTCATTGGTGGCAGGTACGGCCTTGATGTATGTATTACGCCCAAAATCACAATCAAAAGGAAAAACACTGAGCGGCACGAAGACAAGAAAAACAAAAAATAAAATAACCAAAAAGCCCACGCACAAAGTCAAGGCGGTGGCACTTACATAATATTCACTCAAAATTAATAACAATGAAAATGAATTTAAAAAAATCAGGTAAAACACTCGGTAAGGCAGTAGCCGCCAGTGGTGGTGTAGTGACAGGATCTTACGGAATGTCAATGATTCCCGAAAGTATTCCTGGCATAGCCAAAGGAGCAATAGGAATTGCTCTCGGATTGGGTGTAGCTCTCGCAAGCTCAAACCCATATGTACAATCAGCAGCAATAGGGATTTCTGCCAGTGGCACTTTGGTAGTAATCAAAGAAGCTACGCAAGGTCAAACGGGGATCCTGGCACAGGTAAACGAAGCTATCCCAACATTGGGCAATGCAGATGAGGCGTATTATCTACCTGAAGCTGAAGAAGATTTTTCACCATCAAGAGAATTACTATCAGGATTTGATCAGAGTCCTTTATCAGCAGATTTGCTAAGAAACTAAGAAAAAATCAAAATACAATTAATCAATTAACAACAAAAAAATGGAAGATTTATCAAAATCACAAATAGCACTGGCTAAATTCTTAGATCAAGGAAAAGCCGATCCAGACACAGTACAAAAACTTATTTCTGGCGAATTGCGCTTTGACGACAGATTGGATAGCGCAAAATTAGATTGCGCAGGTTTATCGGGATCACTCGTTTTTATCGATGAGAATATTGACAAATCGCAAGGAGTTGCATCAATTCACCAAGGCAGATTACCCCAAAATGTAGTCGTGGCTTATGATTCGCTATTGGTAGCATTCAGTTTGGCAGCAAGTCCAGCACTTGTACCTGCTAATGACGCAGGATATTCGATTGATCAGCAGTCATTTCCAGCTGCATTGAGAAATGGTAAATTAGTGATTACTCAAAATGATGCAGTCAAGGTAGAGCTCGATATTAAAGGGCTATCTACTTTTGGTGATTCTGACCGAAATCCAAAAGATATTGCTTACAAATTGAATGAGGCAGTCGTTTTCGAACCAGGTAAGCTGATTAAGTGGGAAGTGCAAACACCAAATGGAATAGGAGTACCTGCTGTAGCGGCAACTTCATACAACATGGAAATATCAGCATTTGGAGTATCTACCCGATCAAAAGGATAGTTACTATTTAGCTTAAATTATTGATAGGGGCGATGAAAAACATCACCTCTATCTTTTCACATTGAATAAATAGAAATGCAAAAGAAATATAAATACCAAACCAGACTTGTCACTATTCCAAGTGCCACTGCGGCAGGATCTACGACAGATACGGGTGTGACATTAGACAGATCATATGATGTATGTACTGGTATTTCAGTACAGCAAGTAAGTGACGGTGGTATTGCCAATGCATATTATCGAGTAGGATTTAAGGACGAAAACAATACCTATCAAAACCTAACACATGTTGGCAATTTGAAAGCAGGGGATGCAGTAGCTCCCAATGAGAAGTACTTGGATGTAAATATTCCCATAACTGACGGGCAGCAATTTGACATTCAAACCAATATCCCTGCTGTTTTGGTGACTGACCTAATTTATGAAGTCTCATTCAGACTAGAATACTATGAGGTAATAAATGATCAATAATGAAGAAGCCAAATGCCAAGATAAGCGAAAGCAGTTATGGTGAGGCGTCTGATATTTCAATCGGTGATGGTGTTATAGGCATCACACTCACCAATGAAGGGGCTGAAACAGTAGAATATGGCTGGGGGTCGGAGAACTACAATCGCACACTATTACCAGGAGCATCCCGATCCTTTGGCGGTTTTACCGACTTCAATATTGGGGGTAATCAACTGTTTTGGAGATTTACGTCTGGAGCAAATGAGAAAAAATTTATCATCACAAAATTCACAGGAATCTGTTAAAATATGGGGTTAGGAAGCACTTCAGCACCAGATCAAACCGCACGTCACGGATCACTCGCAGATCGCAATGCCCTTGTGAGTGGTTTTAGACGTTGGGGAATGCAATACACTGTATTTAATGATGGTGCGAATGATGGCATCTTTATTCTCATGTATAATAAAAACAGCACGATTATTTCCGATAATGATAATTGGGTAAACAGAGATACTTTTATTGGTGACATTGACATAGACGGAAATCTCACCATTGGAAGTGCTGGCAATCTAAAAGGCATCTATTTTGGCGATGGCGACACAGGTATTTATGAGGTATTAGATGACATACTACGGTTTAAACTTGGTGGGTTGGATAAATACACAATTACTTCTGGTTATCTAGAAGGAGTCACAAGCACTAGATTTAGAATTTCTAACAATTCATCTACAGCTACTAATCCTGTATTTATCATGAATAAGACATCCCCATTGACAGGAGTGGGTGGGGTGGTAGGTGAATATGACGTCATTATTTCAGGTGTTTCAGCACTTAATTTTAACACTTCTCTTAATGCCACCTTCTCAAACTACCAAATCCTAACAGAAGTCACTGCGCCAGTAGGCACACCTGTAGCAGGCACTATGTTATTCTACGCAGACAGTGCAGACAGCAAGCCAAAGTTTAAGAATGATGCCGGAACAGTTTTTGAGATAGGGGGAAACTCCTCGGTTACAGAAAGTACAGTTGCCATCATCTCGCAAGTGAACTCATCTGGTAGTAATATGAGATATTTGGAGCTCGTATTTTTTAGTGATGCAAATGCTAATCTACTTTCCCAGGCAGTTAGCTTGATTACGCTCGCAAATAGTGAATTGGTCACTGCTGAATTAGAAGTGTCAATTATACAAGACGATGGGAGTTCTGGAGGATCTTTCAAAGTATTGAGCGCTTGGTTGAAAAATAGTGTTGGTACACTTTCACAAATAGGAACTACTACAACGGTTCACAGTCAGGAAAACATGCCGCTAACGCCTACTGTCGTGTTTAATAATAGTTCAGGCACTCTTAGAGCTACGGTTAGTTCAGGATCCGCAGAAATGGCCTATTGTTTAAAAGCCAAATTATTAGTTGCCACAATCGCATAAATAACATAACCATGCCAAACACAGACATCACACTCACCAGAATACTCACCGCAGAAAACTACGCTTTGCTACAGGCAGCAATAAATCGCAGATGGCCTTATGAATCTGAGATACCTGATCCTGATTGGGTGTCAAGCGTAGAGACTTCCGAGCAGCCGATGATCACCAATCCGATCACCAACCAAAAGCATGTCGAAAACATGATAGCAGTACAATACATGATCCCATTGATCAAAGCAGAATTGATCAAAGACGTAGCTGCAGAAAAACAGACCGCTATAGATAGTCTTCAACTATAAAAACCAAGCAAATGAACACCAAGAAAAAACAAGAACTAATCGAGAAAGAAGCACCAAAGGAAGTGCTGGAAGAGCTAATGATCTCACAAAACAATGTGAAAATGCTTGAACAAAAATACCAACAAGCGATTCAAATTTGTGATACACAACTAAAAATAGCGACACAACTATTGGGCTTTGAAAATCCCAAAGAATTTCGGTTTGATGTGGATCTGAATAAAGGAACAATTACAGGAACTAAACTAGCATGATCACACTCTGGACGATATGGTTTTTATTCATCTTGCTCGAAGCACTACGCAACTGGTATGTGATCGAACGACTCAAGCGATCACCTGATCATGAGATGGCATTCATCATTCGGGCATTGGTGGCAATGGCAATTATTCTTATTGTTCAGCCATCATATTACTATGCCTTAGTGTTGATTGGGATGGGGTTTGTATTCTGGTTTGTCTTTGACATCAGCATCAATCTCATGCGTGGTAGAGCAGCTCTGTACATCGGGCGCACTGCATGGATAGATCGCAAGACTGTCAAGTACGGCCTCATTGTCTGGACTTTCAAACTAATAGCCACTGTAACAAGTCTTGCGGCCACACTCACCTAAATACCATCTGATGAAAAAATGTAAAAAATGTGGTGGATCAATGGAGGGCAAACAAAAGAATGCTATCTATTGTAGTATAAGGTGTAAAAATCAAGGGTATATAATGAAAACCGCGGACAATCTCCGAGGAATCTCCGTACCTATTGAATTACCGTCAAACGGTTTGCCTAATGATGCCCAGTTCATGATCAATTTCCAAAAAAATCAGATCGATAAGCTGGAAAGAGAACTAGCCGCATCTATGTCCTCAAAGAAAAACTGGAAAGGAAAGTTTCTAGAAATCAAAGAGAAATACAAAGACTACAAGCAAGATTGCAAATTAAGAGACCTCCAACGAGATTATGAGAAGCCAGATGGACTGAGCGGATTGATGGATACGCATGGTGACTTGATTAAAGAGGTAGCTCCACAATTATTGGGAATGATTAAAAACTTCATGTCAAGTAAGTCTGGGGCAGCTCAACAAATGGGCAGCATCCCCGAAGCAACCAACAGCAAAGCAGAGGAAATAATGAAGTGGCTGGCACAGATAGATGAAGATCTAAGCAATGCGGTCATGAGACTATTGACAGACATCAATACCAAGACGAATAACGACAAAGCAGCATCAATTAAATTAATCACTCAAATCGTAACCTTTATAAACAATGGGACTTTTATGTCAAGTCAAGGCTAGGAAAGTAAGTATAGCATTAATAGAAAAACATCTAAGTGAAAAAACACTTCACCTATTCGATTCTCTACTAAGCGAACTCGCTGACAATGTACAAAAACCAGATGCAGATAAGAGGATACAGAAGAAAGTAGCAATACTAAAGGCATTTATGTAACCGGGGAGGGTGGCGACTTAGCTTGGTATGGAAGCCACCCAAACCAAACTTTAATAATTATGAACACAGGACAACTATACGGATTCACAGCAAATGCAGTACCCGACAGAGATGGAGGTTGGTTCGATAGTGGATGGAGCTGCACCGAATGGATGCACTGGCATAAAGAGCTAGTGAAGTCATTCGGGCGTAATAAAGCCAACGAGATGTTTGTTTTGGAATTTGACAAGCAAAGTTCATTTGATCTTCAGGTGAATACTTGTAAATACAATAGTGACTTTGTCAAGTATTTCAAGTCGCAAGGTCTTAACGCTGGAAATGTCCTATCAAACTTAATTATCAATACTGGTAAAGTAGTAGATGAAGTTGGTGGCGGTGCAAATGAATTAGCCAAAGGAGTCAATTCAACTGCGAGAACGCTCAAGACATTTGTACCGCTGTTAATAGCGGCTGTTGGTATTGGTGGAATATACTATCTATACAAAAACTACCTCAAAGGCAATAAAAAAATTAAAGTAGCAGGCGTATCCATATAATGGCACTGTTTGAACCAGCATACCGCAATACTATCAAGAATGAAGGGGGCTACCTCAATGATCCAAAAGATTTTGGAGGAGAGACCTACATGGGGGTAGCACGTAAGAAATTTCCAAACTGGAAAGGATGGACGCTAATAGATTTTTATAAGCGCACCAAAGGAGCATTAAAAACCAATGAGTTTATAGGTGGCAGTACAGGAAGGGTAATAGAGGCATATGTTCGTGAGTTTTACTTGGGTATTTGGAACAGAAACCGCATGTCAGATATCAACAGTCAGGCAGTCGCCAATATCTTCTATGACTTTATCATCCTAGCAAGCAATGCCATACGGCTCATGCAATCTACCCTTAAAGCCATGGGGCAAAATGTATCAGTAGATGGAGTGATCGGACCGCAGACCATCACAGCTATAAACAATGTAGATGCTGCCAAACTTCATGATGCGTACAAAAAAGCCCGAATCGAATATCACCGTGTGCGTGTCGCTGCTGGAAAAGTAGCCGCTAAGTTTTTACCCGGATGGGAAAGGCGTACCAACCAGTTTGTAAGTCTGGTCAAAGACAATAAAATCACAACGATAGGCATAGCCACTACTTCGCTATTGCTCATTTTTTTATTCATAACCAACACCAAAAAAAGTAAGTCATGAAAGCATTATTCAAAAAGAAATACCCTAAAAAGAAAGATGCCATCACTCGTTTAGTCGAGAAGTTCGGAGACGACAAGTCTTTTAAAGTTGCGAAAAAACACAAAAACAAGTGGCTATTCAATATCGTGCCCAATACGAAAAATGACAAGCAAACTATAACTTGGAAAGAATTCAGTGCGCAATACAGAGCTAATAATAAAGATGTGGCCTATCGTGAAGCAATGGCAAAGGCAAGCGTGCTATACAAATACCAAAAAGCAGAGATATGAACTGGCGCAAACTAATCAAAGAATACAACGAGTGGCTATTGTTTCCTATAGCTTTATCCCTCTTTTTTATCGCTCCAAAAGTGTATATGGTGTTTGATCCGACAGCAGGTAGATTCGATGCCGGAATTTTTCACAGTGCTATATACTCCATAGCTATTCTATTCTTATTCAGTGGTGTGTCATGGTTCATCATCAAAGTGAAGTTTCCAGTACTAAAGCAATACCTAGACGATATGGCTGAAAATAACTTGATCAAAGGATTAAGTAAACAACAGCAATCTGCCATCGTTGCTTTTTGTTTTTACCTAGCAATGATTTTCGCACAGATACTAATACTTTTTACCCTGTGAAAAAAGTACTCATAATATCGACCTTACTACTCGCTAGCCTATTCGCATCAGCTCAAGACTGTGTACAAAAAAGCTACACAGCAGAGATAGGTGTGCGTGAGGCTACGGGTCGCAACGATGGTAAGGAAGTAGAAAAGTATCTCGCATCAACAGGACTAGGTAAAGGATACGCGTGGTGTGCGGCATTTGTCAACTGGAACTTAGTGTATTGTGGATACGATACACCCAAAAGCCCTGCATGGTCGCCAAGCTGGTTTGCCAAAAGCAATGTCATTTACCACCGTGGTGTGATCATGTTTGGAAATAGGCTTTACCGACAACCGCAGCAGTCAGATGTGTTTGGTATTTACTTTCAAAACAAAAAGAGAATAGCTCATGTCGGTTTTGTAGATATATGGACAGCAAAACGATATTTCGTCACAGTAGAAGGCAATACCAACGAAGCTGGAAGCCGTGAAGGCGATGGAGTCTATCGCAAATACAGACTCAAAAGTCAAGTTTACAAAATCGCTAGATGGACATGAGAGTAAACATCATCATATTGATCCTAGGATTGCTTGCTGGATGTAAATCCGCGAAGACCCACACCAACGTAGAAATTTCGGACAGTACAATCGTACGAGAAATTGTACGAACTGACACCGTGCGCATAGCTGGAGATACGATCAGATTTGAAACAATCATCGAATGTGATAGCATCACCAAGAGCCCAAAGCCCATATACATCGAACGTAGAGGTGTAAGGTCGGGCGCAATACTAAATATCGCAAGCTCAGGGGCTTTAATTGTAGAATCTCAATGTGATAGTCTGACAGAAATGATTGAAAGCAAAGATACAGAGATCACTAGACTAAGAAAGGAAAAGCGAACTATCACCAAAGTTGTCACCGAATTCAAAACTCGATGGTATGACAAAATTGCGAGAATAATAACGGTATTCTTATTCGGTGGTCTTATCGCGTATTTATTGGTAAAATTGAAACCATGACAAAGTCTATCACCATACCGAACCAACTGGTAACCGCTGGAATGTCCACAGGGACAGCGCTGATCGCTTTCTACTATGCAAAGAGTCGTGGTAAGGACTCTACAGTCGCTTTGCTTGTGGGATCATTCATCGGTACAGTCGCAGCACTAATCATCACTAATAAATGAGTGTAGCCCTCAACCATATCAAGAAGTACAATGCGCTTAACGGTAAGTATGCTAATAGCAAAACGGTGCTTAAAGTGCTGGAGGCTATGCAAAAAGACATGGTATCTCAGGCTATCAGGGCTATCGATCCACATGCAGCTCATATTCTTACAGTTCAAGACAAGTTGATAAATCTAGTTGAAAAGCTTAACGGTAAGGCGGTAAGATTGAATATCGATAAAATAGAAATCCCAGATGGGCTAGGAGCGCTACCCGAAGGCTTCACCCGTGCCGATGAAACAATCAAGGAAATACCAGATACCTTCACATTACCGGGGGAAATAGGCAAATTCATGGGCAATCTCCAACGTTATAAGCTCGCTGTGTCGATCACAGGAGATTTTCACGGAGGAAAGTCCGAATACGCCAAGCAGCTCATCAATGCTTTCGCCACAAAAGGCATGACCGTTGGTCTACTGGACTTAGAGCAGGGAGGGATGATTAGTAAAGACACCAAAGAGAGTTTGGACAGGAATATTGATAAGAAAAATCTAAAACGAATTGGCGTATCTGGTGAAATTGAGAACGGTTTAGACAGTGTCAAAGCGTTGGCAAAGCAGTTTGATGTATTGGTCATCGATAGCTGGCAGAAGCTGGACGAACCAAGTACACGATTTGATGAGCTGCGCAATGAATTTCCAAATACAATCTTCATAGTGATCTTTCAGCAAAATGCGGAAGGCGGTACTCGTGGTGGTTCGTCCAGTGACTTTGATGCACCTGTAGCCCTCAAAGCCAACCGCATAGATCCGTATGACTTCACGAAAAACTATGTGAGCATCAAAAAGAACCGTGGCAACCGTACAGACTTGATCTACTACATAGCGGACAAACAAACCAAAGAGATTGAAACCATTTTAACCCCGAAACAAGATGACTGACTTAATACTCATAGGCACAGATGAAAATGGAATCGAAACTTACCTCGATCCCAACACAAACGACTTGTTTCAGGAGGACTTTGAAGGAATTGACGGACTCGGTTTTGTCCATAAAAGATTAAAAAAGGGCTTCAAAAAAATAGGCAGAGCAGTTGGTAATGGTTACAAATTTGGTATCAACAATAGCGGTGCGTCCTGGCTCAAAAAGAAAATCACTGGTACTAACTTAGTGCCTAATAGTAAATTTAAAGGAAAAGGGTGGCAAAAACTTGATAGGAAGGCCGATGGATTCAGAAATGCGATGGCCATAACCACCTTAGCAGTAGCAGGGGGAGCTGCTGCTAAAGGTGCCGCGAGCGCAGGAAAAATCGCTAAGTTCGGGGCTAAACTCAAGCCACTTATAGGAAAAGGGACGATTGGCAAACAGTTGCTTAATAAGGGAGGAGAGTTGTTGAACAACCGTTTGCTGCCCGGACAGCAAGTACCCGCTGGATTTGTACCAGAACAAGTATTTGATCCTCAAGGATTCATTCCAAAAATTCAGCAAGGATTGGTAAGACAAGGACCGGGTGCTTTGCCTCCAGCGAAGAAAGATAATACCATGCTCTACGTAGCTGGTGGGGTGGGGCTAGTCGCTACCGGAGCTATCATCTATGCACTCACAAAATAAATAATCACTCATAAATAACAACATCATGGAAATGCAGCGCATCACAGATCAATTCGGAAATTCATGGCTATACGAACCCAATACAGGAGATACCTATCAAGAATATGGCCTTAATGGGATTTTTGATGAAATTGGAAATATTTTTAAGCCAAAGGCTGGGGGTACTGCAGTGGGTAACTTATTTCGCAGAGCGACATCCCGTAAGAATGTACAGGCTTTGGTGAGCAAAGGAGCTCAGTCAGTAACCAATAGATTGATCCAGGGCAGAAATAGATATACAGGTGGTGCAGCACCTACAACTTTACCATATCCGACTTATACACAACCTGGATCTGCTGGCAATACCTCTCAACCTCCAACACTTCCGGAAAAAGACAATACCATGCTGTATGTAGTTGGTGGACTGGGTGTATTGGCTGTGGTCACTATAGCGGTGGTAGCTGGGAAGTCTGGTAAGAAAGGGAAGGGAAGTCAACAATTAAACGGACTAGGAACTATAAAAACAATTGATAATACATACGGTGCCAAACCAAAGAAAGATAAAGTATTTTCTTTATCAGTCGAATATCACAACGGAGAGCGATACGTATATTATGGTAAAACCAAAAAAGAGGCTCTAAATAATTTCAAAAAGAAATGGGGAACTTTTAAAGGTTTTGTAAAAAAAGAGTGGGAAATAGAGGATGATTGATTTCTCATTCACCCCTCAATTTCATCAATGTCGGACAAATCATTTTCCAACAACCATTCATCAATAGCAAGGAAATTATAAGCATTGATTAGAATACTTTCTTTTTCTTGCTCTGGTGGAGCTTGGCCATCGAGCCATTGTACTTCTGCTATGTTGCTGTAAAATTCATCATAGTTGGCAAAACATGCCTCTTTGAGTTTATATCTAATATATACCCTTGGGAAATCGAGCTTGATAATATATTCATGATTAGGAAAACATAGCTTATTTTCTCCTATTACGTAATGCTTGTACTCCTCTTTATTGATATTCATATCCAATATAATAAAACTCTTTATAGTTGGTTTGGAAGCCCGAAGCGATGTGAATCGCAACGGGCTTTTTTATTACTTCTTAGTTGCAATAATCTTGATGCTGACATTAAAGTCATTGTCATAATCGTTGTTCTGATAATCTGTTACTAATGTGAAGGATAGCTGTTTACTTCCAGAATCAAAACCCCCTTGATAATCTAAACCGTCAATGGTGACTGTGTTCGTTCCAGAAATGGTGAATGTATCTCCATCAAGATCTTGTTCAGTAGTCGATTGAATGTTAAATACATAACCATTTGACGCTTGAGTAACACCAGTTGCATTTAGGATGAGTTCATCGCTAGCACCTTTGTCAAAAGTGAATTTCAGTCCGTTTGTGCCTACGGACTCTACTTGAATAGTCCCTGATTCATTAGCCGTTTGATTCAAGTCCGACAAGAGCGAAATTACCGAAGAGTAAGTATAATCTCCATTGCCCTGAATCCGTATATCTACCGTTTCATCATCACTACATGCACTCATACCGAATAGCAAAAATGCTACATAAAATAATTTTTTCATAATTTTTAAATTTAGTTGGTAATTCATTAGTTGGTAATAATGTAACACCATTTTCATGCCAAACATACTAATTGTTCTATAGATTTCGATCCGAATAGAGTCTAAAAACCCTTGATCTTGTGGAAATCAAATCATTCGGGGTGACATTTAGATAGTTACATAGCTTGATGAAGTTCTCCATTGTTGGAAAGCCTTTGCCATTGGCATATTTACCAACGGCAGCGCCACTAATACCTAAATATTTAGCTATATCTGTATCGGATTTTTTTCCCAATTTCTGACACTCCACTAGTCTTTTTCCAAAAGCATGAAGTTTATTTTTTACAAAATCTGAACTTATAGTTTGCATTTAAACTTTAAGTTTATAAATTTACTCCCATTACCACTATGTACAGTTAATTTATAAAATTCTAATACCATGCCAAAGAAAAGAGTGACTAGTAATGAAATCTTCGATTGTCTTACAATTCGGAAGCGGCTCGACAGATTCAAGGATGACAATGATATGAAATCTAAGGTTATCAAAAGTGTGATTCCCGGTCACTACTCCGAGATGGTGCAAGCAACTCTAATAAAGCGTGGAAAAGGAGACAAATACACCGACACACAAATCCGTAAAATTCGACTAGGGCAGCTCTACGACCGTGAAGTCTGGAAAATCCTCGAAGATATCTCCGAAGAGTGGGAAAGTGATCAAGAAGCGCAATCCCCCATCTCTGAAATGAAAACGCCTGAAAAGGCCGCTTTCTTAGGTCTACCTGTCAAAAAATAGCCATGGAAGTCGACCACAAACTTGCAAAGGACTTTGAGCGCATGGAAGACTGGATATTCGCAGTCCATGTATTTAGCAATACCGACATGATCTTCCAACCGTTTCAATACAGCAGATACGCCAACCAGACGGCCATAGAAAAATATCAAAGAGTTTGCAATCACTTCAAAAATCATTTACCACTTAACTGATACCATTATGACTCGACAAAAACTAAAAACTTTACGGGAGAATTGGTACACAGAAAATGCCCCATTGGGTAGAAAATTGGGATATCCTTATTGCTGTATAAAGGAGTTTTGTGACCAGCCTCCTGCCTTATTGCAAATCAGTTATCGCTTTCAAAATGTAAGAGGCAGCTCCTCGATATCCTCGAAGAAGTAAACATAACCTAATATACCTATGGAATATTTTCAAATAATATGGAACATCATCATCGTTTACGGCTTGATCATAGGCTGTTGGCTTCTTATCGGATTTGTAGTCTTTGGGATTATCAACTTATTCTTCGAAGATTCTCCATATCCGACTGAAGATGATCTGACCGCTATGGATCTATACCGATTGTGGCTATCTGTCTTCTACTTCATCACCTTCCAGTGGGGAAGTCTATGAATCCTGCATGGAATATGATCAATACAGATGCCTATGTATTTGTACAGAAAGAAAAGATTTATGCCAAGGTTGAAACACTATACTCATTCAGTGTCCGATGTAGCTTTGATGGCAAAGTCAGGATCACATCACCCCAACATAAAAGCTTTATCGGCATACACATAGATGACTTGATAGCCGACAAGTCCAAGTATTACGATTGCACTAAAATAGATTGATATGAAACTGGGAAGTCTATTTAGCGGATACTGTGACGGATTTGGGCTAGCAGCCCAATGGGCTGATATAAAAGTGGCTTGGCAAGTCGAAATAAATCGAAAAGCACATTTATACCTAATCAAAAATTTCAATGAAACTGAAAAATTCTATGACATCAAAGAAGTCGGAAAACATAACTTATCCCCAGTTGACATTATTGTCGGAGGAGATCCTTGCCAGCCACACAGTAATGCCGGGAACAGAAAAGGCATTAAAGATGACAGATATCTCTGGCCAGAAATGCTCAGAGTTTGTAAAGAACTCAGACCCACTTGGATTATTAACGAAAATGTTATTGGAAGCATCTCAAACATGGTACTCGACCAAAAGAGTACTGACCTGGAGAATGAAGGCTACACCACACAACCGTTTATTATTCCAGCTGTATCCGTTGATGCCCCACACCGAAGAGATAGAGTATGGCTGGTGGCCTACAATGACCAAAACAGACAGTACTACGCTGAGCAAATATCCGAGGAAGGATGCGACATTGACAAGATCGATCACGCTATCTTTGAAAGTCAAGTTATTCCCCACGCCTACCAAACAGATAGCGAAAAACAACGGATCAGAATCTCAAATGAAAAGAAATACGCTACCACTGGACTGCATAGGAGGTGGGAAGTTGAACCCGAGGTGGGTAGAGTGGTTGATGGGTTTCCCAATCGGGTGGCTCAACTTGAAGGGCTCGGAGATTCAATAGTCCCTCAAATTCCATTCATCATTCTTTCATTTATTAAAGAAATTCAAACGCAATAATTCCAAAACTAAATGACCTACCTCTCCAACCGTTTAACGTCAATCGGTATTCCTGCAAAGGCAATCAAAAGAACATATACCATTCCAAAGGGATTTGATTTCCAACGAGGAGACAAGAAGACCAAGAACGAGTGCGTATTCTTCGAATCAGACGATAAGGACAACATCAAGATCAATTACTTCAATGCCATAACCGCTGGCCAGCCTTACCGATTCCGCAAGAAAGCCAATAAGTGGGAGGAACATTTTGTGCGTACCCGGTTCAAAGAACCGTCAAACGGTTTGCCGAAATATATAAGCCCCAAGGAAAGCGGCCTAAACCCTTTCTTTCCTCCCAACATTATCGACAAGTACATCAAGAAAACAGCTATTGAAACGCTTACGATCACCGAAGGGGAAATTAAAGCATTCAAAGGCGATTATCACGGTTGGGACATCATAGGAATTCCGAGTATCCACGGATTCTACAGTCAGGAGACTAAGGGCAAGCTGCATGAAGATATCCAGCAGTTGATTATCCGTTGTGACGTTAAGTACATCGTATTCCTTACAGATGCCGACACGATGGTGATCGAGTATGCCAAGGACAAAGACCTCAGCAAACGGCAAGCTTCATTCTTCTCTGCAGTCAAGTATTTTCGAGAAAGCCTAGAATCCCTTATCAACAATCCAGCGGTCAAGCTTGAACAGGTGTATTTCAGTCATATCAAGACCAAATACAATGACCAGGCGAAAGGGCTTGACGACTTGCTGGTATTGGAGAAAGGTAAAGAAAACGAAGTGTATGAAGACTTAAAGCAGTTTCAGTTTGCCGTTAAGTACTTTCAGGGATTCATCATCACAGATGGAAAACTTACCAAGGTTTACGGTCACTTTGGACTCACCAAGCCGGAAGACTTCTATCATACCTACAAGTCGTCCATCGGATCGCACGAATTTCGCTTTAGGAATCGCTTCTACGAGTGGGATGGGGAACATGTAAAGTACCTCAAGCACGAAGACACCGACAAGTACATGCGCATCGGTGCCGATTGGATGAAGGAGATTAGTTTGAGGAATAAGCATGAAGTGATTGAAAAATCCCTAGTCACTTGGAAAATAGGTGAGATCAAACGCGATTATGCCAAGTACCCTGACTTCTTGGACAACGTACCCAAGTATGACGGCTTTTGCTCATATCCTGACTTTAGCCCCAACTACAAGCGCGTACACTATGATCTTTACAACATATATTCTCCTTGTGTTCATACACCAAAAGAAGGCAGCATAACCACTACAGAAAAATTTTTAAAACACATCTTTGGCGGTGAAGCTACTTTAGACAATCCCATCACAGGCGATACTTTTACCGTTGCGATTGATTACCTCACATTGATGTTTACTAAGCCAAGGCAAATGCTGCCAGTTCCGATTCTGGTATCTAAGGAGTTTGGTACTGGTAAGTCTACCTTTCTCAAGTGGTTGCAAAGTATATATGTAGGAAATACGGCTATTCTTAACAATGATCTTTTCAAAATGCCTTTCAATAGCCATTACATAACCAAGTACATTATTGCGATAGACGAAAGCTTTTTGGATGTTGATAAAAAAGCAGAAAAGGAACGGTTAAAACAGCTTGTAACCGCTGATACCGCATATCTACAGAATAAAGGGATTGACGTTAAGCCCTTCAACTATTACGCAAAGATTATACTTTGCAGCAATGATGAAGAAACCGTAATGAAGATGGAAGATGGAGAAGATCGCTGGTTTGTCATCAAAGTTCCTGTGCCGAAAGAAGATGATCCAGACCTAGAATTCAAACTGGAAAAAGAAATTTCAGCGTGGCTATACTACATCTGTAATAGAGAAATACATCACAAAAAAGATAAACGTTTTTGGTTTAAGAAAGAACACATTGTAACAGAGCAATATCAGAAAATCGTGGAAGGTACCAAGACTCGTACAGAGAAGATCCTAGAAGAATTTATTTCAGATCTGTTTTTGACTTTTGGAGTAGATCAAATTGAAATGAATCACTCACACATACTAGATAAAGTCAATCGACAAATAAAGTACAAAATGGATGTCAACGATTTGAGAAAAGTATTTGAAGAAAAAAGGAAAATGATAAAGGATCCAAGGCGCAGATTTGAAACTCCTCTATACTTAAATGAAGATGGAAGTATAGTATTTGAAAAATTCAATGCCCGACCATGGGTGTTCGATGTTCAAGATTGGTTAGATCCTAAGCAGATGGAAGAGTTTAAAACTCTTCAAAATAAAGACAAAGTAACCTTACCCTTTTGATATGATTTTCAGCAACTATAAAAATATTGGAACATTTGGAACATTTGGAACACTTACTGTTAAGTATTTGATTATTAATAAGTTAAAAAGTAATAAAGTGTTCCAAAGTCTGTTCAAAAGTAGTTTTTCAGTGGAACACTTACCGTTTTACCTAAAATATGTTCCAAAGGGTAAAATTTTTGGAACACATAATTGAACAAAAAAGTCTCGTGCAAATATCTGTTATCCAGCTACTTATAAGATATGTTCCAAATGTTCCAAATGTTCCACGTTTTTTCAACTCGGTGAGAAAATAAGAATGGCGTTTGACAATAAGCACTTTTACCAAATACCCGTCACAAAAATAAGTGTCACAGAATTATCACAAATTAGACTGATATGATAGACAAAAAACAAATAATATTGATGGGTATCCTCCTGAAATGGTGACTAACGTATTGGGCTATGAATAGTTAAACCCTTAGTGCGGTTGGGTTTAAAATCGCACATAATTAAATATAATAATATGTCAATTTCAAAAGCAACGAGAGCAAAAAAAAGTGCCTCAATGAAAAAAGCGTGGGCAAAGAAAAAAGCCCCAACCAAAACAAGTAAAAAACTTACTTGGAATCAATTTATTAAAGGTAAAATGTCGCCTTATATGAAGTTGGAAGGCTCACACAAAAAGGCAATGGAAAGATTAAGTAAGGAATGGAAAGCATATAATAAATAATATTGAAAGCGAGCGGTGGCAAGGGTTTTATTATTTATAGCCCTTGTTACCAAATCGTTTTAATGTTTGGTAACGACCATTGTAAAAAGTCGTTTTAATGCTTTTTACATTTTGTTAGGCTTTCGTGCCGATTTTGAAACTGAAAACTTAAATGACATGAATATACATATTGACAAAAATATTGGCGTATCGGGTGCTAAAGTTCATTGGATGCGTAGCAAGTGCGGTAAAATGCACTGGTGTAGAATGGCAATTGCAATAATGGGTAGTTACAACATGACTGATGAAGAAATAGCAACTATAAGCCCATTTGACCCCAAGTTCCATGACAATTATGTAGAGGGCAAAGGATCAACGAAGGAAGAAGCACTTGCGGAAATGGAGAAAGATATGGGTGGTATTGCTGATAGCTTATGGGCTGTGTAGGCATGAAGCCTAACGGTTTGGCTATGTGTCGTTGTGAGGCACGAGCAATGGACATATAGCCGTTGTTAGCATTAGTACGGTATTTGAAAAACGAAAATTTATGAAAGTATTAATAACACACGAAGAAAGCCAAACGGTAATGACTGCTTTTTTAGAAGCTGGACACGATGCTTATAGCTGTGATTTGCTTCCGGCAAGCGGTAAATATCCCGAAAGGCATTTACAAATGGACTACTTAAAAGCCATTGAAAAAATAAATCCTGACTTTTTAGGGATGCACCCTGAATGCACAAGGCTTACGGTTGCAGCAAATAAATACTATAAGTTTGAATACGCTGAAAGGTTTCCAACAATACATCAAGACAGATTGGAAGCGGTCGCACACTTCTTTAATTGTGCAATGGCTTTGGAAAAATTAGGTAAGGGATATATTGAAAACCCAATAGGGATAATGAGCCGATTGTATAGGAAGCCTAACCAAATTATACAGCCTTATGAGTACGGACACACCGAAAGGAAAAGCACTTGTTTATGGCTTGCTGGATTACCAAAATTAGAGCCGACTAATATAGTTGAGCCTGATATAATAGTACATAAAAGTGGAAGAACCGATAGTAGACTGCACTTTGAAACGCTTAAACTCCCAAAAGAAGAAAGGCGAAAAGCGAGAAGTAAAACATTTAAAGGGATTGCAGATGCTATGGCTGACCAATGGACGTAGTATTAATGCTAACGGTCGAGTGTATGAGCAGTAGCCTTACACAAACATTTGATAAATAAACAGAACTTAAAACTAATAACCAAGCGATAGTTAAAAGGCTGACAGGCTATTGCTTATACATATTGTTAGCCACCG